>MDSZ01035794.1_pt1 | contig 32972 bp, 33 predicted proteins | sample 811201 | NCBI WGS metagenome assembly MDSZ01 (sample SAMN05326647, study PRJNA326480) | marine metagenome | isolation source: seawater | place: Indian Ocean: North | collected 2010 | reverse complement strand
AGTGCTAAAATTTTGAAGTCTATCTGCCAGAGTTTCATCTTTAATATTTAACAATGGTAAGTCTAATATTGTAATAACATTATGTACCCAATTTAGGCTTTGAAGTTTATATTTTAAACTTAAAAGATTATTTACTGAATTATCTGAAGTAATATCTTCATTAGGAGTATATGTTAAAACAAGAAATTCCTTTGAATTGTATCTTTGATTTACCTCTTTTAAATATTTTAAATCTGGATCTCCCTCTAAAAGTAGAGTTTCAGAAGATGCATCTAATCTAAAATCTTTAGAGTTATAACTAAATAACAATAAACAGCAGATTAAAATAAAAAAAATTAATTTAGGTTTTTCAATAATATTTTTTTTATAAATTTGAGCTAACATGTTTTATTAGCTTTATATATTTATAATTAAGAATTTTGAAGATCTTTAAATTTAGTAAACATTGCTTCAAATTCAAGCATAACTGTACCTGTAGGACCGTGTCTTTGTTTTTGAATTATTAACTCAGCCAAATGTGAAAGTTCATTCATTTTTGCTTGCCATTCAGCATGTTCAACTGTTGCAGGCCTTGGTTCTTTATTTTGTAAATAATATGCCTCTCTAAAAACAAACATTACAACATCTGCATCCTGTTCTATCGATCCAGACTCTCTCAAATCTGATAGTTGAGGTTTTTTATCATCTCTTTGTTCTACAGCTCTAGATAATTGTGATAATGCTAAGACTGGAACACTTAGTTCTTTAGCCAGCGCTTTAAGTCCTTGAGTAATTTCAGAAATTTCTTGAACCCTACCTTCTCTAGCATTGTTAGCTCTCATTAATTGAATATAATCAATTACAACTAGGTCTAAACCAAACAGTCTTTTAATTCTTCTTGCTCTATTGCTTAAGGCAGCAATTGATATAGCTGGAGTTTCATCAATATACAAAGGTAACTCTGAAATATTTTTTGAGGTCTCTATAAATTTATCAAATTGTTCTTCTGAAATTTTTCCTCTTCTAATATCATTTGACTTTATTCTGGACTGTTCAGATATAATTCTTGTAGATAATTGTTCTGACGACATTTCTAATGAAAAAAATGCTATACTTGATTTTTTTCCATCATCCTGGATTTTTCTAGCAGCATTAAAAGCAATATTAGTTGCTAATGCAGTTTTACCCATAGAGGGCCTACCCGCGATTATAATTAAATCTGATTTATGAAGCCCTCCAAGTCTGTTATCTAAATCAGTGAGGCCTGTAGGCACACCCACAATTCCTTCTTCATTTTTATATGCGCTAGATGCCATTTCAATGGTTTGTCTCATTGCCTCATCAAATTTAATTAATGATGAACTGAAATTACCTTTTTCAGCTAAATCAAATAAAATTTTTTCTGTATCTTCAATTATTGTTTTTCCATCTTTATTTAAATCATTAGATTTTGCAGTGTAAGTCAAGTTTTCAGAAATTTTAATTAATTCTCTTTTAACAAATAAATCATAAATTAATTTTGAATATTCAACAGTCTGTCTTGAGGATGATGCAAACTTAGTTATTTTGATTAAATAATCTGGGATATCTAAATCATCTTTTTCGTTTTCAAAAAGATTTTTAAGTGTAATAGGATTTGCCAGCATTCCACCAAAAATTAGTTTCTCTATTGCTGAAAAAATTTTTTGATGCATTGGATCAAAAAAATTACCACTATTTATAATTGGAGATATGTCGTCAAATATTTCATTAGAAACTAAAATAGAACCCAGTACCGCTTGTTCTGCCTCAATATTATTTGGCAGTTGATCAAAATTTGTTTTAACTAAGTTCAATTTTTCCATAATTAAAAATAATTCAGTTTAATTTACTAAACAACTGATATTTATTATGGGGAAAAAATTGTATAACTATTTTACCTGTTCTTCAGGAACAACCCTAATCTTAATGAAGCACTCTATCTCTGAGTGTAAATTTAATACTACTTTAAATTCACCAATTGACTTTATTTCAGTGACAGGTTGAATTAATGATGAGCTTAAATCAATATTTTCTATTTCTTTAAGTATTTTTGAAATTTCAGTTGGTTTTACCGAACCATATAGTTCTTTATTTTCCGTAATAAGTTTTTTAATTTCAATTGTCTTATTTTTTAATTTTTCAGCAATTCCTTTGGCAAGTTTTTTCTTTTCTAGATCTTTTTGACTTAAATCTGATTTGATTTTATCAACTTCCTTAATATTTTTTTCAGATGCAAATAAAGCTTTTTTTTGTGGTATCAGAAAGTTTCTTGCATAACCTCTTTTAACATTGATGATTTCACCAATGTTACCAAGTTTTCTTAAATTTTCTAATAATACGACCTTCATAATTTGTGTTATATTAAAGCTAAATTTCTAGCTCTCTTAATAGATAAAGATAATTCTCTTTGTTTTTTTAAACTAACAGAAGTAATCCTTGATGGAAGTATTTTACCATTTTCAGAGGTATACTTCTTTAAAAGTCTAATATTTTTATAATCAATTGTTGGAGCACCTTTTCCGGACAAAGGACATTTTTTTTTAAATTTAAATTTTTGGTTCTGAAATATGCTTAGTTTTGCAAAGCTGCTGGTATTACCTTTTTTTTTAAATTTTCTGTTTTTCATCTAAATTAATATCTAGTTTTTCTTTCCTCTCTACTTTCTTTATCATCATTATATTTTTCAAAATAATTTGTTTCTAAATCTATTTTTTTGACTTTAATTGTTAAAAATCTTAATAAATTTTTATCTATTTTTTCGCTTTTTTCTAATTCTGAAATAGTATTCCCACTTCCCTCAATTTTAAAATGAATATAATTCCCTTTTCTGTTGTTTTTAATAAGATAAGTCATATTCATCAAACCCCATTTTTCAGTCTTTAACAAATTTCCATCATTTTTTTCTATAATTTTTTTATATTTATCCTCAACTTGTTTAAGTTGGGAGGGACTGATATCTTGTCTAGCAATAATAGTATGTTCGTAAAAATTCATAGTTTAAAAAAAAGCAGGATATACTATTATAAAATTTTAATTACAACATAAAAATAATTAAAATTTATAATGATTTCGCTAGTATTCCCAGGACAAGGATCTCAGAAAGTTGGTATGGGATCTGATTTATATAATAAATATGAATATGTTAAGCATTTGTTTGCTAAGGCTGATGATATATTAGGTTATAAAATTTCAGACTTAATTTTAAACGGTCCACAGGAAAAACTAAATCAAACTATTTATACGCAGCCAGCAATTTATTTAATCGGCCATATAATCTGCAATGTGTTAAAAAATGAAACAAATTTTTTTAATAATAAATTTATTTACCTAGCAGGTCATTCACTTGGAGAGTATACAGCTTTGACAACTGCAAATTCTCTCACATTTGAACAAGGCCTAATATTACTTAAAAATAGAGGAGAGGCCATGCATTCGGCTTTACCAACTGGAGAAGGAGGAATGTTGGCTGTTTTAGGTGTAGAAATAAAAGAAATACAAAAATTATTAAATGAAAGTGAAGGTACAATTAAATGTTTTCTTGCTAATGATAATTCCAATGGTCAATTAATTTTAAGTGGCAGAAATGATCAATTAGATAAATTTGGATTAATATTAAAAGAAAAAAAATTTAAAAATATTAAACTTCCAGTAAGTGCCCCATTTCATTGCGAATTGATGAATTCTGCAACTTTAAAAATGGAAAAAATTATTAATAAACAGAAGTTTAATAATCCAATTTATAAAGTAGTTTCTAATGTTACAGCACAAGAATATAAAAGTAATGAAAATATTAACAAATTATTAATCAAACAAATAGAAAGCCCAGTTAGATGGAGAGAGAGTGTTGAATATATGATTTCAAATGGAACAAATACTTTTATAGAAATTGGACCAGGGAAAGTCTTATCTGGTCTAATTAAAAGAATAAATAAGGATGTAAAAGTGTTGAATATTGACACACTTGAGGATATTGAAGACATAAGTAAATGATTAATTTAGAAAATAAAAATATAATTTTAACAGGAGCTACAGGTGGAATAGGTAACTCTATTGTTGATACTTTAGTATCCTTAAAGGCAAAAATAGTTGTAACAGGTACAAATGATAAAAAACTTGAAGAATTAAAATCTAAAAATAAAAATATAATTTCTATAAAGCAAGACATATCTGTACACAATCAACTAGAGGATTTTATAAATAAATGTAATGATGAATTGGGTGATAAAATAGATGTTTTAATTAATAATGCTGGAATTACAAAAGATAACTTAACTATAAGAATGAATGAAGATGAGTGGAATAAAGTAATAAATATGAATTTAACATCAACTTTTCTTCTTTCCAAATATGCTATAAAAAAAATGTTAAAAAAAAAATTTGGTAAAATCATCAATATAACATCTGTTGTTGGACATACAGGAAATATAGGACAAGCAAATTATTCTGCTTCAAAAGGAGGAGTCTTATCTATGTCTAAAAGTTTATCTTTAGAATATGCAAAAAAAAATATAACTGTAAACTGTATAGCTCCAGGTTTTATAGATACAGCCATGACGCAAAAAATTAATGAGGAATATAAGAATCAATTAAAATCTAAAATACCTTTAGATAGATTTGGTACACCACAAGATATAGCGGATTGCACAGCCTTTTTGTGCTCAGACCTATCTAATTATATTACCGGAGAAACAATTCATGTGAATGGAGGCATGTATTTTAGTTGACAAACATATGTAAATAACTATTAAAGCTTAAAAAGGAAAATTACCATGGCAGATGATATTTCAAGCAAAGTAAAAAAAATTGTAGCTGACCACCTAGGCATAGAAGAAGCTAAGGTTACAGAGGAATCAAGTTTTATTGACGATCTAGGAGCTGACAGTTTAGATACAGTTGAATTAGTAATGGCTTTCGAAGAAGAATTTGGATCTGAAATTTCAGATAGTGAAGCTGAGAAAATTTTAACTGTAGGTGATGCAGTAAAATTTATAGAGAGTAAAGCTAATTAGAATTTAATGTTATCATCCAAAGACGGCAAAATGATAATTCTATCATCACCGTCTGGGGCGGGCAAGACAACTTTAGTAAAAAAAATTTCAAAAGAGAAAAATTATAAGATCTCAATCTCCCACACTACAAGAGAGCCACGAGCCAATGAAATAGACGGAATCGATTACAATTTTATATCACAAAAAAATTTTCAAGAATTAATAAATGAAAATGCTTTTTTAGAATATGCAAATGTATTTGAAAATTTATATGGATCTACGAAAGATGAAGTAATTAAAAACTTAAAGAATGGTTATAATGTTTTATTTGATATTGATTGGCAAGGAGCTCAGCAAATAAAAAAACAAACATTGAATTTCGAACTTATTTCTTTTTTTATATTGCCACCATCAAAAGAAATACTTTTGCAAAGATTGATTTCAAGAGGAGAAACTAAAGAGGAAATTATTCAAATGAGAATGAAGCAGTTCAATAAAGATGTATTACACTGGATAGATTACGATTTTGTGGTGGTTAATGAAGATTTAGACAAATGCTATAATGAAATAATTGGTTATTTAGATAATACAATTAAATACGATCAAACATTTATAAAAAAACATCTTGAAAAATTAATTTAACTCAATTCATTTTCATATTCTTTAGATATTTCGAAAAACGTTAAAGGATTAAGATTTTGAGGTCTACTCTTTTCATCTAAGTTTAATTTACTAATTACTTTTTTTGAGTCATTAAATAAAATATTTAATGGTTTTTTGATCATTTTTCTTCTGTTTTGAAAAAAAATATCTGTCACTTTTTCTAAATTTTTATGGTTCTCAAAGTTAAAATATTTAATTTTTGGCTCTATTAATAATAGTGAACTTTTTACCTTCGGCCTGGGAAAAAAATTTTCAGGTTCTATATCCATAATTTTTTTAGCTGACATTTTCCAATCAGTTAAAATTGATAATCTACCATATTTGTTAGAATTTGTTTTAGCAACTATCCTATCGGCAACTTCTTTTTGAAACATTAAGATAAATTTTTCAAATAATTTATCTAAATTATTTAATCTTATCCAATTAACAAGTAATTTTGCAGAAATATTATAAGGCAAATTTCCAAAAACTATATATTTCTTTTCAGCAAAACTTTCCCAATTTATTTTTAATACATCTTCATTAATTAGTTCAATATTTGATTTGAAATTTTTTTTAAGGTTCAAAAATAAATTTTTATCTTTTTCTATAGCAATAAATTCATCATATTTTCTTTTAATTATTTCTAATGTCAGATTTCCTGTACCAGGTCCAATCTCAATAATATTGCTATCTTTTTTAATTTCTGCAATTTGAACAATTTTTTTTATTATCTCTTTATTTAAAAGAAAATTTTGTCCAAGTGATTTTTTTGGAAAAATCTTCATTTTATATAATAAACAAATTTTAAAATTTCCTCTAAAGATTTAGGGTTAGATTTATTTTTTCCAATCATAGTTTCATTTGGACCATGATCCACAGACATTCTCAAAAAAGGAAGTCCTAATGTTATATTTGATGCCTCGAAACTAAATATTGTTTTAAAGGGAGTTAAAACTTGATCATGATACATTCCAATAATTGAGTCATATGTTGAAATATTTTTTTTTGAAAAAAATGTATCTGCAGAAAATGGACCATATACTTTTATATTTTTCTTTTTTAAAGTTTTTATAGCAGGGATGATAATTTTTAACTCTTCATTATTTTTTGATTGTGTCTCGCAGTGTGGATTTAGTCCAAGAATAGCTATTTTAGGATTTTTTTTAATTTTGCTTTTATAGAAATTAAAGATTGTTGAAACGTTGTCAATGATAGTTTGTTTATTAATCTTTTTATAAACGTCTTTTAAAGGTATATGTGTTGTTAAAGGAGAAACAGAAAATTTTTTATTATAAATTAACATAACTGGATTTTTTGAAATCTTTTTTTTGGATTTATCAAAAATATACTCAGTGATCCCCGGATGTTTCTTTTGTAAAAAATGCTTTTTTGATATTGGCCCATTAATTATAATATTACTGATATTTAAATTTAATATTTTCAAACCTTCTTTGAAGCATTCAGTCAAATAGTTTTTAGATTTTTTTGAAATTGGCTCAAATGGATATTTAAAATTATATTTTTTGTCGATTAAATATATTTTATTTTTCAATATGTTATTTTTAAGAAATTTTATATCGATAACAGTAAAATTTAATTTTTTTTTTAACTTTTTTAATTGTGATAAAATCAAATTTTTTGAACCAACAATAATTATTGGATAATTTATTTTCTTTTTTATTGATGACTTATTTAAAACTTTAGACAAAATTTCGGTAAAAACGCTATTAGGCTCACCTAAAATAATTATTATCGGCTTTTTAATTTTCATTAATAAATGTTCTTTTTTTTATCTTATTAAAATATATATATCCTAATTTATTTAATTCCTTTTCTGTTTCTAGGCTAATTAATTTTTTAAGCTCCCTATCAAAATCTATTTTTTCAAAAGATTTTCTTTTTTCATTAACTTTAATTATAAGATATCCACTACCTGTATTTATTGGTGAAGTTAAGTCTTTTCCTTTGCTAATTTCTAAATATATTTTTTCAGAAAGTTGATTAGACTTTACCCAACCTAATTTACCACCAAAGTTTTTACTACTCGATATACTATACATACTTGCGGCAGCTTCAAAGCCTGATCGCTCTATTTCTGAATAGATTTTATTTACACTTTGTTCTAGATTGCTATTAGGAAAAACTTCAAATAAAATCTCACTTAAATTTATTTCTTCTACTTCGTTTTTCTTATCTTGTACTTGTTTTTTTAGATTATCTATATCAACTTTAACTTGTTCACTAAATTTATTAAATACAAATTCTCTCCATAAATTGTCAATTACAAAATTTTTTTCTAAATATTTAAATTCTAAATTATTTTTTTTTATTTCATCAATTAAATGATTTTTATTGATAAAATTTGATTGATTAATAAAGTTGGCAATATACTCATCTCCTAAATTTTCTTGATTTAAGTCTATATATTTGAGTAATTCAATTTCTTTAATTTTCCTATTAATTACTGAATTTTCTGCAATATCTCTAATTTGTGATTTAGATAAATTTATTAATTTTGGATTTAATAAAATTAAAAATTTTTCTTCATTATTTAGGTCAATATTTGTAATAATTTCATCATTTATTTTAAATAAAATTTTTAAATCTATTTTAGAATAAGATAAATTTTCAGTTATAAAAAATAATACCAAAATTGAAAAAAATTTTTTAAAAAAAGAGTTAATCATTTAAATTTGGAGTATTGACTGAGCCAAATGGAATAAATGAAATTTTAAAGAAAATATTTTTATTAGAATTTACGTCATCTTCTTTATAAAATTGTTTGTTATAAATTAATGAAGCTTCTAAACAGTCATTTTTATACTTGTAAATTAAATTATAATAATTAGTTAAATTTTTATCTAAATTTTTATTTGTCTCAAAAGATAAAGAGTTTGATTTATCAATTATATAATCTGTTGAGTTGTTTAAATAACTTTCATCACCAACAAAATTACTTTTTTCCAGATACTCAAATCTTGTTTTAAATTTATTCCCTCTATATTCCGCTGATGCTAAACTATAATTTGTTTCACTCAAATTTTCATCAATTAAAAAATCATAGCCCATAGAAAAATTTTCAGTGATATTTATACCTGAGTAACCAATTAAATCTGAAGTTTTCTTCCCTAAACTTGAGCTTTCTGGAAGATCTTCATCAACACTGTTCCTTATATTTATACCTATACCAAAATTTAATCTCTCTAGATTTGCTTTATTTATATTTTTGTATTCCAAACCTAATGTAGCAGCAGGACCATGTTCTATTGAATCGCCACTAACTCTATCAACTTTATATAAATCCTGATAAGAAATTATAACTTTTTCATTCTTTAAATTCGCTCCTTTAGATGGACTATATCTAAAAGAAGCAGATGGTGTTAGAAAGTTCTTATTAAACTTAGATTGTTTTATCAATGGATATTTAAGATTTAGCATTGCAGAACCTAATATTTTATAGTCTTCTCCTTCTTTATAAGTATCTGATTGATCACCATATGTATTCACGTTTCGTAATAAAAATTTAAAATCTTTATCTAAATTATCTAAACTTTGATTATCCTTTGAAGCAAATATAAAATCATTAACTATATTTACTTCATCCACATTGGTATTATATTTTCTATAATCGCCTTTAGATCTAAAATTTAATGTATGGAATAAATTATTATTTAAAACTGTTTCTTTGTTAAAATTATAATTTGGTAAACTAAATTCGAATCTATCATTATCTTCCTTTGTAAGATCTTCCATAACATTGATTTCTGTAGAGAAGGAGTAATCATCAGAGTACTCCTCAAAAGCCAATCTGGAGTTTAAAACACTATAACTATTTATTATTGGTGATTTTATTTGATATTTTTTTAAGTAATTTTTATTTGAAACACTTTCTAATTTCATTTCCAAAAACGAGTCTTCATAATTAGAAGTTAGAGAGGTAAAAAAATGAGAATTTGAACTATTTTTTTTATTATAACTAAAATCAGTAATAAGTTTTGAATTTTTAAAAGCTTGCCGATATTCTGTTTGAAGAAACAGGTTATTATCTGAATATATTCTTGGAGAAATTGTCATATCTTTATTATGATCTAAAGCTTTGAAATAAGGTATTTGAGTTGAAAATCCTAAGTTACTACTATTAACAAATTGAGGAAAAAGAAATCCTGATTGTCTTTCTACAGTTGGGTCTGGGTGAAAAAAAATGGGAAATATGCAACAGGAACATCATATATATCTACCCAAGCCTGTTTATATTCTATTCTTTTTTTATTTTTATCGTGTTTAACCTCATTCGCTGAAATAGACCATGTTGGACATTTGTCTTTTAAATTTTTACATGTGGTAAAAACTCCTTTTTTAATAATTGCTTCATTTTTATTGTTCAAAATATATCTTCCAAATAATCTTGGGTCATTTTCATTGTTACCAAATGTATTTTTATTAAATTTAAACTTAAAATCTGAACCAATTATTTCGTTTGATTTTAAATCTACAAAGCTATTTTTAATTACTAGTTCATTATTTTCTTTATCTGATAACTTAATATTTTTTGCCTTTAAAATTTTTTCATTTAAATCAAAATGAAAGCTATCTAATAAAAATATATTCCCAAAGCTATCTTTAATATTTGTTGGTTCATTACTTATAAAAATTCTTTTATTTTTATCGAAACTTATATTTTTTGTTAATATTTCAAAGTTGTTTTGATAATTTATTTTCGTTTCACTAGTGCTAATAATTCTACCTAATAACTGATTATATAAAATTTTTTCGGAAAATACCTCATATTCATTTAAATAATCTTTTATAATTACATTTTCATTTAATTCAAAAATTAATTTGTTTTGATCTATAAAAGAATTTTTAGCTTTTGCATTTAAAATAACTTGATCATAATTTTCGTCAAATAGATTAATTTCAGTATTATCAAAAGAATATATTTTTTTTAAATCTCTATAAAAAAGAATTTTGTTACTTTTGAGATTTATATTTTTTAATGTATCAATATATTTTACGTTTCCATTAATTTCCAATACTTGTTCTAACTTGTTATATTTTGCATTATCGCCTGTAATTTTAATATCATTATTATCTTTTATTATGACTGATCCTACTGCCTCAATTATATTGCCTTTTTCTAAAATATTTACTTCCTTCGCATCAATAACAACATCATTTGCTATTGCAGTGTAGCAACTTAAATATAATAAAAATAATATTTTTATTAAAATTTGTATTAAGTAATTATTTTTCATTTATATTTACTATTCCAATCATACAACTAAGAAATAAAACTAGATTTGGCAACCAAACTGCTAGCATAATAGGTATTTTATTGTTATTTCCTAATAAACCAAAAAAATAATATATATAGTAGATTATAACAGATAAAAGAATACCAGTTAAAAGAATAAAGGTTTTTGATTTTCTAAAATTGAAATTAAACATTATAATAGATGACAAAATTGAGAAAATTACAAGGCTGATTGGCAGAGAAATTAACTTATGAATGTATAAGGTTATTTCTGCAGAGTTTAAGCCTACACTTTGAAAATCTTTTTGTTGATCTATCAACTCTAACAAGTTTAAGGACTCCAAATTAGAAAATAATGAATTTATCTTAAGATAATCAAAATTTGTTTTTAAATTAATCTGGTCAAATTTTTCTCTTTTTCCATCGTTTTCAATAAATATAGCATTACTTAATTTCCAAGTATTACTATTGATGACTGCCTCATCAGCAACAATATTGTTACTATTTATGTACTCATCATCATATCTAGTTACTACAATTCTTTTCAAAATATTTTTGTTAATTTTTTCAGCATGAATTATCATTGTAGTTTGATCTATTTTATCCTTAATCCAAAGACCATTTTCATTAATAACTGCTAAGTATTTATTATCTTTTGTATATTTATTCTTAAATTCCAAATAATTATTTTTCATGTTTGAAGAAATAAAATGGAATAAAGTAATAACAACAATTCCTACAAAAAATACTAACAAAGAAATGAATGAAATAATTTTTAAATTGTTTACTCCATTATTTTTAAAAATTAATATTTCTGAATTGTTTTGAAATTTAATAAAAAAGAATTGTGTTGTAATGAGTATTATAAAAGGAAAAATTTCAAATAGAATTGATGGAAGATTTAATATGGTTAAAAATACAGGTATTCCAATACCAACTTCATCATTATCACTAAAAAATTTAAATTCTTCTAAAATATTCATTATGAAAATTAGAGATGAAAATATTAAAGTGATATAAATTAATCTTTCTAAATATACGTTATAAATATGTTTTATATAAATTTTATTTATCATTCAATTTTAAATATTTTTTTTACTTAAATTAAATACCGCTAGATAACTGAACATAAATAGCATTAAAGGTATCAAGCTTATTAATATATTTGTCTCGAGAGAAATATCTAAAAATTCAGAGTTTAGCTCTGATAAAATAATAAAAATTAAACCTAGTAAAAAAATACTTAACTTATAAATAAAATTTTTTGAACTTTTATCGTTTGTAAAAAATAAAATACTAGCAATAATTCCAAGGCTAATTAAATAAAGTTGTTTAATAGATCTATTAAATAATTCTTTTGCACTTTTGATTGAGGATGACTCTGAACAATGAAATATTGAAGGCAAACTATAATTTTTTTTCTCTCCAAATGTAAAATTTTGAATACAATCAATTAAAATGTTAGAATTAAGCTCCTGTATTTTTGGAAATGTAGTTGATTTACTTTTAAAATAAGAAAGATTAAATGTTGTATTATTAAACTTAATTACTTTAGTATCTCCATAATTATTATTTGTAATATCCAAAATTTGTCCAAAATTTAAAATTAAATATTTATCAGCTCCATTTTCGACAATCCTTCCAGATCTGGCAGAAATTATTTGTATATTATTTTTTTCAATACTATCTTTTAAATATATGTTTTCCATATTTCCTTGATCATCAATTTTTTCAACAAATATTGTAAAATCTTTTACTGTATCAATGAATTTTTTTTCAGTAATCAAAGAAGAAAAAAGATCAATATTAGAATTTCTTATAAAATCTCTTGAGTAATCCTGAGCTTTTGGAACAACAAAATAAACTAATAAAATTTGCAGTATAGTTAATATAATTGAAACTTTAATAATAAAGTTAACTAATTTAAATTTACTTATCCCGTTGGTCCAAAAAATTAAAATTTCGTTATTAGATTGATATTTTAGTATTATATAAAATAAACTTAAAAAATAAGAAAATATTATAACTTTTGAAAATATCTTAGGAAAATTTAAAATAATGAAAGAAAAATATACTTTAAATCCATGTCCATCACGCGATATAAAATCTAAATAATTAACTGATTGAATAATCCATGTAATTAAAGATAAACTCAGCGAAACAATTAGAAAAAAGCTAATTATATCGTAAAAAAACTTTCTAAAAATTATTTTTTCCATTGAATTTTTCTTTTTTGAAACATATAAGCTACAACCTATACTATATTTAATACAAATGACTTTAAAAATAAATTATTTAGATAAAAAAAGGGGCTCAAGTAAGAACATAGCCGTGTTTGTTTATCCAAACAGTAAAATGGACGGATTTAAAGGTGATTTTGACGTCAAAATAAATCAAAAAATACTCAATTTATTAAGTAAAAACAAAGATGCTAAAGAAAATAAAATATTTTCTTTAAATCAAGATTTTGATGAAAAAATTATAGTGCTGCTTTTAACTAAGGCAAATAACGAATTAGATTTTGAAAAACTTGGTGCGAGATTTTTTGACTATTTAAAAAAGAATGAAATTTCTAACGTATATATAAATGTAAAAAAACTAGAAACATTAAATAATAAAAAAACTATCTTTTTAAACTCGTTTATACATGGAGCAGAATTAAAATCTTATGAATTCAACTTATATAAAACTAAAATTAAAAGTAAAAATATTAATTTATTTTTAAATAAATTAAATATATCTCAAAAATCAAAAAAAATGGAAGCCATACTGGGTGGTGTAAATTTAACAAGAGATCTAGTGTCAGAGCCTGGGAATATTTTACATCCTGACGAATATGCTAAACGAATATTGCAATTAAAAAAAATTGGATTGAAAGTAACAGCTTACGATAAAAAAAAATTAAAAAAAATGGGATGTAATGCTTTACTTGGAGTTGGGCAAGGAAGTATCAGGGGTTCTTATTTAGTAACAATGGAATGGAACGGTGATAAATCTAATTCTAAACCTTTAGCTTTTGTAGGTAAAGGAGTATGTTTTGATACTGGAGGTATTTCATTGAAGCCAGCAAAATTTATGGAAGATATGACATATGACATGGCCGGTTCAGCGGTTGTCGTTGGGCTCATGAAAAATTTTGCAATAAGAAAAGCTAAAATCAATGCTGTAGGAGTGGTAGGTTTAGTTGAAAATATGCCAGGTGGCAACGCACAAAGGCCAGGTGACATAGTCAAATCATTTAGTGGAAAGACTATTGAAGTACTAAATACAGATGCTGAGGGTAGGCTAGTATTAGCTGACGCATTAACTTTTACTGAGAAAAAATTTAAACCTAAATTTATTATTGATCTAGCAACTTTAACTGGAGCGATTATTGTTGCTTTAGGATCTGAACATGCAGGATTATTTTCCAATAATGATAAACTAAGCGAGCAATTGCATAATGCTGGAATTAAAGTTGACGAAAAAGTTTGGAGATTACCATTAACAAAAAATTATGATAAATTGATGAATTCAAAAAATGCGGATATGCAAAATATAAACTACGTTGGTGGTGCGAGCTCAATAACAGCTGCTCAGTTTTTGCAAAGATTTATTTTAAATAATACACCATGGGCACATTTAGATATAGCAGGTATGGCATTTTCAAAATATGGAGGGGCTTTAAATTCTAGTGGAGCCACAGGTTACGGAGTAAGATTGCTAAATAAACTAGTTGAGGACTATTATGAGTAATTTAGAACAAACATTATCAATAATCAAACCAGATGCAGTAGAAAGAAATTTACAAGATGAAATTAAAAAAAAATTTGTAGAAAATGGTTTTTCTATTAAAGATGAAAAAAAAATCCAAATTTCAAAAAATGAGGCAGAAGAGTTTTATAAAGTACATCAATCCAAGCCATTTTATGGGGAGCTTTGTAATTATTTGTCATCTGGGCCAATAGTAGTAATGATACTTGAAAAAGCGAATGCTGTAATAGAAAACAGGAAATTAATGGGGGCAACCGATCCATCAAAAGCGGAAAATGGTACTTTAAGAAAAATGTATGGCATATCAATCGATAAAAATTCTGTTCATGGATCAGATAGCCTTGATAATGCAAAAATTGAAATAGAATTCTTTTTCAAACATTAGATAGAAGTTTATTTATAGCTTTAGGATAAAGTTTATTTTCTACCTTTAAAACTCTTTTGGATAAGCTTTTATAATCGTCTGTCGATAGTATTTTTACTTTTTGCTGAAGAATAATCTTACCAGAGTCTAATTTTTCAGTAACAAAATGAACAGTACAGCCAGAAAATTTTTCTTTATTTATTATAGCTCTTTTGTGGGTATTTAGGCCTTTGTACTTAGGTAATAATGAAGGATGTATATTTATAATTTTATTCTTATACTCATTAACAAAGTATTTACTTAATATTTTCATAAATCCTGCCAAAAAAATTAATTCAATATTATTTTTCTTTAAATAATATGTAATTTTTTTTTCAGCTTTATATTTATTTTTATAATTTATTATTTTAGTTTCTATTTTATTTTTCTTAGCTAAATTAACACCATTAACACCTGGTTTATTGCAAATTACTAATCTTATATTTATTTTTGAATTGTTTTTTTTGGAATAACTTAATATTGATTTTAAATTTGATCCTCGACCAGAAATAAAAACGGCGCAATTTATTTTTTTTTTACCAATTAATTTTACCATTTAATAAAACTTTAGATTTTCCTCTAATTATTTTTCCAATTACATAAGGCTTATAATTTTTACTAAAAAAATTTTTAATTTTACTTAAATTACTTTTTTTTATTATTAATATAAATCCAACACCACAATTAAAAGTTTTAAGCATTTCATTTTCTGTAATTTTATTTTGTTTTAACCAAGAAAATACTTTTTTAACTTTAATTTTACTCAAGTTAATTTTAGCACATCTTCCTTTAGGAATAATTCTTGATATATTATCTTTGATACCTCCACCAGTTATATGTGCGCAACCATTTATTAATTTTAAATTAATTAATTTATTTACTTCTTTCACATAAATTTTGGTAGGTTCTAGCAACCATTTTTTTAATTTTTTGTTTTTTTTAAATTTGATTTTATTTTTTTTTAACACATATCTCACAAGAGAAAATCCATTTGAATGTAGCCCAGATGAGGGAATTGCTAATATTAAATTATCCTCTTTAATATTTTTTTTCTTTAAGATTTTATTTTTTTCAACAAGTCCCACGCAAAAGCCAGCAATATCAAATTTACCTTTTGAATAGGTGCCTGGCATTTCAGCAGTTTCTCCACCCACTAATTCGCAACTACTAAGTTTACATCCAATTTGAATTCCTTTTAAAATATCTTTTAATTTTTTTTGGATGATTTTGTTTATTGATATATAATCTAAAAAAATAAACGGATTACCACCTTGAACTAAAATATCATTTACACTCATAGCAACTAGATCAATACCTATTGTATCAAACTTGTTAAGTTCGTTAGCGATCTCAATTTTTGTTCCAACCCCGTCAGTGCTTGCAACTAGGTGAACCTGTTTTAAAAAGGATGGTATTTTGGTGACAGAGCCAAAATTTCCAATATTATTTTGTTTCATATTTTTGCTCTGTTTTGAAGTTATTTTGGATATAAATTTTACAAATTTATCTGCAGATCTTATGTTAACTCCACTCTGCGCATATGTTAGGTTATTTGGCATACAAATTATGAAAAAAAATTATAAGTCATTTCTATACAGTTTTTTTATATTAATTTTTATTTATTTATTTATTTTTTCCACAAATAATCTTTACGCAAATACTTATAAAATAGATAATATTGAGATAGCAGATGAGTATAATACAAGTTTTAACAAAGATAATATAATCGATAAGGCTTTCAAAAAAGCATTTCAAACTTTAATAAATAAAATAACAGTTTCAAAGGATCATTCATTACTTGAAAATCAAAATCTTAAACTAATAAAAAGTTTTGTGGAAAGTTTTTCGGTGGTAAGTGAAAAATTCGAAAATAATAAATATTATGGAATTTTTGAAATAAATTTTAATAAAAATAAAATTTTGAATTTTTTAAGAAATAAAAATGTTTTTCACTCTAGGATGATAGAAAAAAAAATTTTATTTATTCCGGTATTTATTAACCTAGAAAATAATACACTTCTTTTATTTAATGAAAATCCTTTTTATAAAAATTGGAATGATGAGAATGAAAATCAATTTTTATTAAAATATATTCTACAAAATGAAGACTTAGATGATTATAAATTTATTCAGGAGAGAATAAATTTTATTGAAAACTACGATTTCAAGGAAATAATATCTAAATATGAATTAAATGATAATTTTATTATTTTTATTGTATTAAAAGATAAAGTAAATTTTAAAACTTTTTCAAAATTTAATATAAATTCAATAGAATCTAATTTTAAACAAGAATTCAAATCTTTTGACTTTAAAGATGAAGAAAAAGTTATTGATTTAGTAAAATTGATGAAAATTAGATATGATGATGAATGGAAAAAAATAAATTTAATTAACTCATCAATTAAATTAAATATCCAATTAAATCTTGATTCAAAAAATATAATTTTATTAGAAAAAATAGAAAAAATGTTAAACGAAATAGAGCTAATTGAAAAATACTATATTAGTTATTTTAATAACGATACAACTCGATACTCTATATTAAGTAATAGTACTCCAGATAAACTAATTAATGAATTTGAAAAATTTAAGATAAAGGTAACTATTGAGAATAATATATGGAGTTTAAGTGAGTAAATTAAATCAAGCATTATTAAAATTTGAATTAGAACAAAATTTTGCATACGACGATTTCTTTGTTTCAAAATGTAACTATTTTGCGTTTAACCTAATTGAGTCATGGCCAAATTGGGAAAAAAATATATTAAATATTTATGGAGAACAATACTCTGGCAAAAGTCATCTATCAGAAATATTTAAAAAAAAAAATAAAGCAATTATTATAAAAACAGATGAGATTAATAACGAATTTTTTACAAAAATAAGATTTCATGAAAATATTATATTAGATAATTTAGAGTATATCTCAGACGAAAAAATTCTTTATTCAATATTTAATTTTGCAGAACAGTTTAATAAGTATTTAATAATAAATTCAATAAATCCTATTAATTCTAACGATTATTCACTTCCAGATTTAAAATCAAGATTAAAAAATTGTATTTTTGCTAAAATAGATAAGCCAGATGATGATATGATTTTTGCTTTAATTTTAAAACATTTTTCAGATAGACAAATAAAAATTGAGAAAAAAATTATTGAATATATAACTAAGAGAATTGAAAGGTCTTATGGTAAAATATTAGATTTTATATATAAGGTTGATCAGTTTAGTTTAATGAATAAAAAACCAATAGACTATAAATCTATAAAAAAAATTTTAGGAGAATAATTGAATAAATATAGAACTCATAACTGCAATCAACTAAATTTATCACACGAAAATAAATCAATTTTATTATCAGGGTGGATAAATAAAAAACGAGATCATGGAAATTTGTTGTTCATTGATTTAAGAGATAACTTTGGATTAACTCAATGTATTATTGATAAAGAAAATAAAAATTTCTCTAAATTAGAAAAAGTTCCTCTTGAAACTGTAATAAAAGTTGAGGGAAAAGTATTAAAAAGAACCTCTGATACAATTAATAAAGAAATATCAACTGGTGAAATAGAAGTTGAAATAAATTCATTTGAAATTTTAGGTAAAACAAAGGAACTCCCTTTGCCAGTTTTTTCTGATCAAGAATATTCAGAGGAAATTAGACTTAAATATAGATTTTTAGATTTAAGAAGAAAAAAAATTCATAATAATATGATACTAAGGTCCAAAGTTATTTCATTTATAAGGAAAGAAATGGAAAAACTTGGTTTTAATGAATTTCAAACACCTATTCTTACATCATCAAGTCCAGAGGGGGCTAGAGATTTTTTAGTTCCAAGCAGATTAAATCCAGGAAAATTTTATGCATTACCCCAGGCACCACAACAATTTAAACAACTTATCATGGTCTCAGGTTTTGATAGATATTTTCAGATAGCACCATGTTTTAGAGATGAAGATGCAAGAGCTGATAGAAGCCCTGGAGAATTCTATCAATTAGATATTGAAATGTCTTTTGTAGAACAAGAAGATGTATTTGAAGTTGTTGAAAAATTAATGAGCAGTCTTTTTAAGAATTTTTCTGAAAAGAAAATGATATTTGATAAATTTCCGAAAATTCCCTTCAATGAATCAATTAAAAAATATGGAACAGACAAGCCAGATTTAAGAAATCCACTTTTGATACATGATATTTCAAAGATTTTTAATAGAGATGATGTAAAATTTGAAATATTTAAAAAACTTTTTAAATCTGGATCCTTAATTAAAGCTATTGTTACAAAAAAAACCAATACAAAGCCAAGAAGCTTTTTTGACAATATCGATAAATGGGCAAAAGAACAAGGATGGAGTGGATTAGCATACTTTTCAATTGAAAAAGACGAAAATAATAAACTAATCGGTAAAGGACCAGTCGGTAAATTTTTTTCAGAGTTAGCCATTAAAGAATTAATGACAATAACTTCTGCTGATATTGGGGATACTTTTTTTATGTCATGCAGTAAAGAAACTGAAATTAATGAAATTATGTCTAAATCTAGAAATAAAATAGGGGAAGATCTCTCATTAATAGATCATAATTCATTTGCGTTTTGCTGGATTACTGACTTTCCAATTTTTGAAAAAGATAAAGAAACTTCAAAAATTAAATTCAGTCATAATCCTTTTTCAATGCCTCAAGGAGACATAAAAAATTTAGATTTTTCGAACCCTCTCGAATTAAAAGCTTATCAATATGACATTGTTTGTAATGGAGTAGAGCTTTCCTCGGGAGCAATAAGAAATCATATACCTGAATTAATGTACAAATTATTTTCAATCGCAGGTTATGATAAAAACTCAGTTGATAAAAAATTCAGTGGGATGATTAACGCTCTCAGCTATGGAGCTCCTCCTCATGGTGGAATAGCTCCAGGAATAGATAGGATTGTAATGTTATTAGCAAATGAAAAAAATATTAGAGAGGTCACCATGTTTCCTATGAATCAGAATGCACAAGATTTGATGATGGATGCCCCTTCAGATATAAATGAAAAACAATTAAAAGAACTAAATCTTAAACTTTTAGAGAAGAAATAAAATCTTTATTTCTTTTTTCCTTTCAAATTAAGTTTTATATCAGAAAGATCTATTAATTTTTCTCTATAATTATTTCTTACAAAGCCTTTGCTAGTAATATCCTTTACCAAATTTATAAATTGGTTTTGCTCATCATTATTCTGTTCTTCTTGATCATTATTTTTATTAGCAATAGAGGGAGTGTGAGCAAGATCTTCTCTATTTAAATAAGAAATAGCTAATTCTCTAAAAATATAGTCTAATATTGAAGAAGCACTTAAAATTCTATCATTTCCTTGAACTTTTCCTGATGGTTCAAATTTTGTTCCTATGAAAGCGCTCACAAACTCATCTAGTGGCACACCATATTGCAAGCCTAGAGAAACAGCTATGGCAAAATTGTTCATCAACGCTTTTACCAACTCTCCCTCTTTTGATGTATCTATAAATATTTCACCAATCTTACCGTCTTCATACTCGCCAGTATGCAAATACACTTTATGATCCCCAATAGTAGCTTTTTGAATATAACCTTTTCTTCTGTCTGGCATGCTAAATCTTTTTGTTATTTTTTCCTTAAAAACGTTATTTAAAGCAATATTTTTAGGATCATTAATTTTATTTTTATTATTAATATTTTTTATAGAATCGTTGAATTTTACTTCTACTTTATCAGAATTTTTTTCTAAATTTTTTGTATTTCTTTTATCAAATTTTACGTCTAAAATTTCGTATTCCCCATCTTCCCTTTTTTCAAGCTGATCTAATTGATTATTACCAATATCATCTAAATAATGCTTAACTTTGAAAGTACAAGTATAATAAGTTTCTACTATATATTTTGCCATAAATTAAAAATATTTTGAGTTTAATAATTTAATGTATATACATAATTAAAGTTTAGTCTAATTTTTTTTTTACAATTAGAAATTGAAAATAAATATGTTGACATTCATTAAAGAAATTTTGACTTGGTGGAATCGCCAGACACTTGGAACAAGATTGCAAACAATTTTTTTTGGAAAACTTGTTGGAGAGGATGAGTTTGGAAATAAATATTATGAAAATAAAAAAAAAACTAAAAGATGGGTAATTTATAATGGAGAAATTGAAGCAACAAAAATTCCAATTGAATGGTATTCTTGGATGCACTCAATTAAAAACAAAATTGAGGAAACACATGAATTAAAAAAATACGACTGGCAAAAAAGTCATACTCCAAATCAGACTGGTACAGAAAAAGCTTATAATCCACAAAAAAATCAGAATGCAACAAAAAAAAAATATAAATCTTGGAATAATTAATTTTTTCATTTTAATTATTTTTTTAATAAATATTTCTATATCTTATGCAGATGAAAATAATAGCATTACCAAAAATATTTTAGTTGAAATAAATATTTTGGATAAAGTTAGCTCCAAAAATACTATGTTAAAGTTAACATTAGGAGAAGAGAAAAAATTTCAAAACTTGTTAATAAAAGTTCTAAAATGTGAAAATTCTAAATTTGATGATGATCCTGAAATTACTGCATATATCCAAGTAAAAGATACAAATATTTCAGACAAAGAAAAAGTCTATGTATTCAACGGCTGGACATTTTCTTCAAGTCCAACTCTTAATCCTTTTGATCATCCGGTTTATGATTTATGGTTAAGTTCTTGTAAAATTATATGATTTTATCTTTATCTAACCAGGTAACGTTAAAGTCTGATGTAACAAATTTTTTATGATTTATAAGTTTTTTGTGAAGTTCAATTGTAGTTGTTATGCCTTCAATTACAAACTCATCTAGGGATCTATTCATTCTTTGTATTGCCTCTGTTCTGTTTCTTCCGTGACAAATTAATTTACAAATCATACTGTCATAATATGGTGTAACTTTATATCCTTGATATATTGCACCATCAACTCTTGTTCTAAAACCCGATGGCTGATGACACATCCCAATAGTGCCTGGCGATGGTTGAAAATTTTTAGAAGGATCCTCTGCATTAATTCTACATTCAATAGCATGTCCTCTAGGATTAATATCTTCTTGTTTTAATGCAGTTTCACCACTGAAGGCTATAAATATTTGTTCTTTAATAATGTCTATTCCTGTTACTACTTCAGTGACCGGATGTTCTACTTGAACTCGTGTGTTCATCTCTAAAAAATAAAACTTTCCATCCTCATATATGAATTCTACCGTTCCAGCTCCTTCATAACCAATTTTTTGAACCATATTTACAGTTTTTCTAAATAATTCATTTCTCAATTCATCATTCAATACTGGACTCGGTGTCTCTTCTATAAGTTTTTGATGCCTTCTTTGAACTGAACAATCTCTTTCATGTAAGTGCACTACCCTATTTTTTCCTGCTAAAATTTGAACTTCGATATGTCTAGGATTTTCAAAAAATTTCTCAATATAAACTTCATCATTATTAAAGTATTTTTTTGCTTCTAGCTTTGCAGTTAGAAAAAGACTTTCAAAGTCATTTATATTTTTTACTATTTTCATTCCTTTTCCACCACCTCCACCTGCAGCCTTGATTAAAACAGGGAGCCCAGTTTTTTTTAAAATTTCCTCGGCATCTTTAACATTTTTTACACCACCTTCTGAGCCTTCTATGACTGGCAACCCATATTCTTTAGCAATTTTTTTTGCTTGAATCTTATCTCCCATCATTTGAATATGTTTTGAGGAAGGTCCAATAAATTTAATATTATTTTCCTCTAAAATTTTTGCAAAATTAAAATTTTCAGATAAAAATCCATAACCTGGGTGAACAGCTTCTGCATTAGTCAGCTCTATAGCAGACAAAATTGATGGAATATTTAAATAACTATTTGCAGGCTGATGCGATCCAATGCAAACACTTTCATCTGCAAGTTTTACATGCATGCTTTCTCTATCCACATCCGAATGGATTGCTACTGTAGATATACCCCATTCCTTACAAGCTCTAATTATTCTTACAGCTATCTCTCCACGATTAGCAATCAAAATTTTTTTGAACATTTATTCTACTATAATAAGAGCTTGACCAAACTCTACAGGCTGACCATCTGAAACACAAACTTCTTTAATGACTCCATCATAAGAGCTAGGGACATGATTCATTGTTTTCATGGCTTCAACAATCATAATTGTATCACCTTTTTTAATTTTTTTTCCTACCTCTGCAAATTTTTTTCCACCTGGTTCAGGAGCCAGGTAAGCTGTTCCAATTATAGGAGAAGTTACTTTTTTACCTGAAATTTCATTTATTTGACTTGAATCAACAACCTGACTTGTTTTAGGCGCAACTTCATTTGAAATGATTTCATTAGAAGTTTTTTTTGATACTTTAATTTTTGTATCTTTGTAAGAATATTCAATTTCGTTTAAATTAAATTCATCTAAACAATCTTTCAGTTCTTTAATAATTTTTTTATTTATTTCCATTGTTGATCATTTGATAAATTGAATTTATGGCTAAAATATAGCCATTTGTCCCAAGTCCACATATAACCCCAGTAACAATATCACTTATTAAAGATTTATGTCTAAATTCCTCTCTTTTATAAATATTTGAGATATGTAATTCTATCATTGGTTTTTTGAAAAGACTTAACGCATCTCTAATTGCAACTGATGTATGTGTAAATGCTGCTGCATTTATAATCATACCATCATAACGCTTTATTGATTCTTGAATTTTTGTAACTAACTCGCCTTCGACATTTGATTGATAAAAGTCAATATTGATTTTCTTTATTTTTGCCTCTGACTTACATTTATTTATTAAATCTTCATAACTTTCTTTCCCATATATTGATTTATCTCTATCTCCAAGTAAATTTATATTTGGTCCGTTAATTATTATGATATTATTTTGCACAAATTATTTATAATACATGCTAAAAAAAAATAAAATAAAAATAAAGTTAAATGGCAAGGTAATTAACGTTAATAAAGGTACAAACCTCCAAATCTTGTTAAATAAATTCAAGTTTCCATTAAACAAGATAGCAATTGAAAAAAATAATATGATTATAGAAAAGAAAAAAATTAGAAAAATTTTACTTAAATCTAATGATAAAATAGAAATAGTCCATTTTATTGGAGGAGGTTAATGATAAAAAAAGATATTTTTAAAATTGCAAATAAAAAATTTAATTCAAGATTGATAGTTGGGACAGGTAAATATAAAAATTTCAAAGAATGTGCTAGTGCTGTAAAGGCCTCTGGAGCAGAAATTGTTACTGTTGCTGTCAGAAGAGTAAACATAAGTGATAAAAAAAAACCATTATTAATGGATTATTTAAATCCAAAAAAAATTACTTATTTACCCAACACAGCTGGCTGCTTTAACTCATTAGATGCACTTAGAACTCTGAGATTAGCAAGAGAAATTGGTGGATGGAAACTTGTTAAATTGGAAATTTTAGGTGATAAAAAAACATTACTACCAGATATGATTGAAACATTAAGATCAACAGAAATTTTAACAAAAGAAGGTTTTCAGGTTATGGTATATTGTAACGACGATCCTTTGATGGCAAAAAGATTGGAAAACTCAGGAGCTGTTGCAATCATGCCTCTAGCAGCTCCTATTGGCTCAGGTTTAGGAATTCAAAATAAAATCAATATTCAAATAATTAAACAAAAGATCAAAGTTCCACTATTGATAGATGCCGGTATCGGACAAGCGTCCGATGCTACTATTGCTATGGAGCTAGGATGTGATGGAGTATTAGTTAATACTGCTATTGCAAAATCTCAAAATCCAATCGAAATGGCAAAAGCAATGAAGTTAGCAGTATTATCAGGAAGAAAATCTTATTTATCTATAAGAATGAAAAAAAATTTTTTTGGAAGCGCTTCATCACCAAATAAAGGAATTATTTAGTTTTTTTTTTATATTTTTTTACAAATTTTTTTTTTGAATTTTTAGAAAATGATTTTTTAAAACTTTTCCTTTTGTCTTCAAATTTTATAACATTTGTTTCACTTTTAATTATTTTTTCAGACTGTATCGTTTCTACTATTTTATTTGTTTTTGATTTAAATTCTATTTTGTAATCATTTACATCAAATTCTAAATCTTCTTTAAATCCAATTTTAATTTTATTCTTTTTTTGAAAAAACTTAATATCTTCTTCACTATTTTTAGTAAGAAAATCAATAGTTTTTTTATTTAAAGAAATTTGAATTTCTTTTGATTTATTTTCTAAACATTTTATTTCTGCAAGTTTTAAAACTTTCAAAGCTTGAGACTCATTCGTAAGACTCATATACCATTTTACATTGCTTTCCCTTAATCTTTGTCTAGACATTTCTAACAAACCAAAATGAGTAATTCTCCCGATTTGAACTCTGGCTCTATCTTTTCTACATTTTTCTTTTAGTTTCCTCTCAACTTGTCTTCTATTAGAAAAATTATGCATGTCTATGAAATCGATTATTATTAATCCAGATAAATCTCTTATTTTTATTTGTCTTGAAATTTCTTCAGCCGCCTCTAAATTCGTATCTAGAGCTGTACTTTCCACATTTCTTTGCTTGATTGACTTTCCTGAGTTAACATCGATTGAAACAAGAGCTTCAGTAGGATTAATTACAAGGTATCCACCAGATTTAAGTTTTACCTCTGACTTGTAAATTTCATAAAGTTTACCTTCGATCTTATTTTTAAAAAAAAGAGGTATTTTATCTCTATATTTTTTTACTTTTTTAATTTGTTTTGGCATTAATTGCTTTATATATAATTTTGCTTTTTGATAACCATCATTACCTTCAACAAAAATATTTTGAACGTCATCATCAACCATATCTCTAATACTTCTTTTTATTATATCACTTTCCTCAAAAATTATTGATGGAGCAATCGAATCTAAAGCTTTATTTTTAATTTCCTCCCAAGCATTTATAGAATTTTGAAGATCTGACTCAATATCGTTTTTAGTTTTATTGGATCCAGCCGTTCTAACAATCAAACCCATCTCTTTGGGAATATCAATCAAATTTAATATTTGTCTAATTTTTTTTCTTTCAGCAGGGTTGAAAATTTTTCTTGATATTCCCCCACCTTTCGCGGTATTTGGCATTAGTACAGTATATTTTCCAGCTATAGATATGAATGTTGTTAACGCCGCTCCTTTTAACCCTCTTTCGTCTTTAAGTACTTGAACAAGAATAACTTGATTTGGCTTTATTACTTCTTGAATTTTATATCTTTTTTTTGGGTATATTAAATTATTTTTATTTTCTATATTATTTTTTTCTACAAGTTGACTTTCATCATCTGAGTTTTCAATTTTATTTTCTGGTTCAAGAATTTTTTCCTCTAAATCTTTTTCCTCTAAATCTTTCTCTTCACTTTCACTTTTTTTTTGCAGTTCGATTCTGGTCTCTTCTTCTTCTTTTTTTAATTTTTCGATATCACTTTGCGGGATTTGATAGTAATCACTTTGAATATCATTAAATGATAAAAAGCCGTGTCTCTCTCTTCCAAAATCTACAAATGCAGCTTGTAGAGATGGCTCAATTCTACTTACTTTTCCTAAGTATATGTTGTTCTTAATTAAATTATTGTTTTTGCCTTCGTATTCGTAATCTTCGATATCATTTTCAAATTTAAGAACAACTCTTGTTTGATTTGGATGCGATGCATCGATAAATAAATTTTTTGCCATATATATCTGTTTGTTGGGTTCATATTAAAATTTTGTCTAATTGTTTTGCCTTAACATTAACAAATTCATAGATTAATTAAAATAAAAATGATCAATTACTTTAAAAAAATATTGATATTTAGTGTATTTCTCTCAACCATAGGTTTGTTGGGAATAATAAGTATTTTATGGTATTATTCCAATGATCTACCGGATTATAAATTTTTAAAAAACTATAAACCCTCAATTTCTAGCAAACTCTATTCAAGTAATGGACAATTATTAAGCGAATTTTCATCTGAAAAAAGAATATTTGTACCTTACAACTCTATACCACCCTTAGTAATTAATTCTTTTTTATCTGCGGAGGATAAAAATTTTTTCAAACATCCAGGGGTAGATGCAAAAGGTGTATTAAGAGCAATAGTAAATAATATTTCTAACTTACTTTCCTCTAAGAGACTTGAGGGTGCTTCTACAATTACACAACAAGTTGCAAAGAATTTTTTATTATCTAACGAAGTATCTATCGACAGAAAGCTTAAAGAAGCAATATTGGCTTTTAGAATTGAGAGAGCTCTTACAAAAGAGAGAATATTAGAACTCTATTTGAATCAGATATATTTAGGAGAAGGGAGCTATGGTATTGCATCAGCAAGCCTACAATATTTTGATAAACCAATTAGCGAATTAAATTATTCAGAAGCCGCATTGCTGGCCGCTCTCCCTAAAGCCCCAAGTAGATACAATCCATATAAAAATATTGAATTAGCAAAATTTAGAAGGAACCTTGTTTTAAAAAACTTACTAGATAACAATTATATTAATCAAAATAAATTTAATGTACTCTCAGAAAAAGAGATTAACTTAAATAAACGTAAATCAGTTTATCTAGAAAATTCAAATTACTATGTGGAAGATATAAGAAAATTAATCGTTGATAAATATGGATTTGATAAGGTGTATAAACAAGGCTTTACAATAAATACTCCATTAAATTTATATTTACAAGATCAAGCAACTAAATCTCTTAGAAAAGGATTAGTTCAATTTGACAAAAAAAAAGGATGGAGAGGGCCTATATTAAATAAAAAATATGATACAAATTGGAGGAAAAATCTTAAAGAATTTAGGTTGGAAAAAAGTATTGGGTGGAATTTATCAATTATAAAAAAATTAAGTAATTTCTCAGCAGAAATTGAAACCATTGATGGCAAAGAGGGTATAATAGAATTTTCATCAATAGATTGGACAAAAAAAAATTTTAAAGAATTATTTAAAATTGGGGATGTAGTTTATGTTGAAAATATCAAAGATAATAAATTTGGCTTACGACAACTTCCTAAAGTAAATGGTGCAATTGTTGTCATGGATCCATATACAGGCAGGGTGTTAGCATTAAGCGGGGGGTTCAGTTTTAAAAATAGTGAATTCAACAGAGCTACTCAAGCTTTGAGACAACCAGGGTCAGCTTTTAAACCTTTTGTGTATGCTCTCGCATTAGAGAATGGATATACACCAGCCACATTAGTATTAGATGCCCCTATTGTATTTGATCAAGGAGAAGATTTAAAATTATGGAAACCAGAAAATTACGGAAAAAAATTCTATGGGCCCTCAACGCTTAGGACAGGGGTAGAAAAATCAAGAAATTTAATGACTGTAAGAGTTGCACAAAATGTTGGTATAAGCAAAATTGCCAATTTTGCAAAAAATTTAAAAATCTACGAAAACCCTGAGCAGCTTTTATCTTTATCTTTGGGATCTAGTGAAACTACACTTCTCAAATTAACGAATGCCTACTGTAGCTTTGTGAATGGAGGTAAATTAATAAATCCAAAATTTATTGATAGAATTCAAGACAGTGAAGGTAATACGATTTTTAATTCAGAAAATAGAGAATGTGATGGTTGTGATCAAATTTCTTATCTAAGTGATAAAGTTCCAAAGATCAAAAATAATTTCATGCAAGTTATGAGCAGCGAAACAGCTTACCAAATGACATCTATTTTAGAGGGAACAGTAAAAAGAGGTACCGCTAAAGGTCTTAAGGAATTAAATTTAGATCTAGGTGGAAAAACAGGAACAACAAATAAAAATACGGATACTTGGTTTATTGGTTTTTCCTCAAATTATGTAGTAGGAGTTTATGTCGGATATGATGATCCCTCATCTTTAGGAAGATACGAAACAGGAGCAAGAACAGCAATGCCAATTTTTAAAAGTTTTGTAAAAAATACAGTAAAAAAAGAAAACGCAAGACCATTCAAAATTCCTCAAGGAATCAAATTATTGGTTGTTAACTCTAATACAGGAGAAAGAGCTTCGTATAATGATGAGTCAATTATAATTGAAGCTTTTAAAGAAAAAGATTTAGTTAATAATAAAATTCAATATGGTAATGTAGAGTATATTTCAAAAGAGAATATTTATAAGTTTTATTAATGGAAAACAATTTTTTATCAGAAAGATCAGATATTGAAAAGATGAATTTAAGAGTCAAGGAGTTTCTTTGATAAGAAAGATCTTTTTAATAAAATAGATAGAATTAATAAAAAAATTGAGGACCCAAATTTTTGGAATGACAAACACCAGGCTGAAAAAATACTTAAGGATAAGAAATCTTTTGAGGATTTAGTAAATGCATATAAATCTAATTTAAATCAATTAAATGAATTGGTAGATTTATTTGAGCTTGCCAGTGAAGAAAATAATCAACAAGTTATTAATGAAGTAATTTTAAAAATTAAATCTCTAAAAAATGAAGTTAAAAAAAATGAAATTAAATGTTTCTTGTCTAATGAAAATGATAATTTAAATTGTTTTCTTGAAATTCATGCAGGTGCAGGTGGTACCGAAAGTCAAGATTGGGCAGAGATGCTTAGAAGAATGTACATTAAATGGTGTTCAAATAAAAATTTAAAATTTCAATTGATAAGTGAACACAAGGGAGATGAGGCAGGAATAAAGTCTTCCACAATCAAAATCATTGGAGAATATGTTTATGGATATTTAAAGAATGAGTCTGGAATACATAGACTTGTACGGATTTCACCATTTGATTCAGGAGCAAGAAGACATACAAGCTTTGCTAGTGTTTGGGTTTACCCAGTGTTAGATGAAAATATTAAAGTAGAAATATTAGAAAAAGATTTAAGAATTGATACTTACAGGTCGAGTGGTGCTGGAGGACAACATGTAAATACAACTGATAGTGCAGTTAGAATAACTCATTTGCCAACAAATATTGTCGTTCAATGTCAAAATGAAAGATCCCAACATAAAAATAAAGAAACATGTTTGACAATGTTGAAAGCAAGACTTTATGAACACGAATTAAAAAAAAAAGAGAGACAAGAAGAAAATATAGAAAAATCAAAATCAGATATTGGATGGGGACATCAAATTAGATCATACGTTTTACATCCTTATAGATTAGTAAAAGATAATAGAACAGGAGAAGAAAGCTCTGATCCTGATAAAATTTTAGATGGTGATATAGATGATTTTATAGAAAGTAGCTTATACAATTTAAATGTTTAAAAATTTAATAAGATTATTTTCAATATTATTAATAATGATTACATTATTAATTTCTTATTTAAGTATTTTTGGCGTTAAAACAGATCGCTTTAATGAAATATTTCAATCACAAATTACTAAACAAGATAAAAGAGTTTATATTGAATTGGTTGATGTTTTTATTAAGCTAAATCTTAAAGAGAGAAGCATTTCATTAAATAGCAAGGACGTAAATCTTCGAATTTTAAATGAAAAGCAGAAATTTTCTAATATAAATATATTAATCAGCATTAATTCACTTTTCAAAAATGAAAAAAAAATAAAAAAAATTGCAATAAATTCTAAAGAAGATGAAATAAATAAACTTTTAAAATTTATTAAGGCTTATAAATTAAATATTCCAGCATTATATCTAGAAAATATACTTTTGGACGGTAATATAATTTATGACATAGTGATAGATTTTAATGAAAATATTCCAAAACAAGTAAAAATATCAGGAAAAATAATAGATACTAATCTGAATGTTTTAGGAAAACAAAAAATTAATAATGTAAATTTTGGTTTTGATTATATCGATAAAAATTTAGATATTTACAATCTAAAACTTAAATATAAAGAAATAAAATTTAACAGTGAAGGTATTTCAGCAAATATAAAAAATAATCTAATAAATATTAAAGGAAACTTTGAAAATACTATAAACCAAAAATTAATCACAGATTTATTTGATTATAATTTTCAAGAGCATTTTGATGAAAAAATAAATTTATCTTCAAAATCAGTGTTTGAAATAAGTTTTAGTAAAAAATTAAAAATAAAAGATTATAAAATAAAAAGTAAAGTAAATTTTAAAGATCTTAATTTATATTTAAAAAAAACTATACTAAAAAGGTATTTAAAAGATTTTGATGACAAAATTATATTAAAAAATGGTGTATTAGATTTAGACATTAACAAACAAAATAAAATTTTGATCAAAATTAACTCAAAATATATATTTAGTAATAAACAGAAGCCAAAAGATATTTCGTTTCAGTACTTAAAAAATTCTAGAGATAATTATGAAATATATATGGATTTAACAGAAAATAATTTAATTTTTGATAAAATTGATTTTTATAAAAAAAAAGGTGATCAATTATATTTAGAATTAAAAGCATCGAAATATAAAAATTTATATGAAATAAACGATTTAAAATTATTTAATACTAGAGATAGTTTTAATTTAAAAAAAATAAAATTTGGAACAAAATTTAAAATCCGAGATTTTCATATAATAAAAGCAAAATATATTAACAAAAAAAATTTTACTAACGAAATATTAATTACCAAAACAAATAAAAATATTAATATAAATTCTAAAAATTTTGATATCAGTTCAAATATAGAAAATAGTCTAAAGGGTACCCAAAAAAGTAGTTTTTTAGACATATTTCATGATCTAAATTCCTCAATAAAAATAAACGTTGATCAAGCAAAAATTGATGATGATCACATTTTAAAAAATATTAATGGAAAAACTTCAATAAAGAATAACAAAATTTATAAAGTTAATTTGTCAGCTAAATTTGATAATGACAATAATTTTAATTACACAAAAGATGAAATTGATGGCAAGAAAGTTACAACAATTTACTCTGATATAGCTAAACCATTTGTAAAAAAATTTGATTTTATAAAAGGATTTGAAGATGGAAAATTAGATTATACCTCCACTGAAGTTAATGAAGACCTGTCTAAATCTGAATTAAGAATATATAATTTTAAACTTCAAGATACCCCTATATTAACAAAATTATTATCACTCGCATCTTTGCAAGGAATTGCTGATTTATTAACTGGCGAAGGTATAAGATTTAATGAATTCGATATGTACTTCGATAATACTAAAAATTTAATTACAATAAACGAAATTTATGCACTAGGTCCAGCAATTTCAATTTTAATGGAAGGCTATGTAGAGAAAAATAAATTAGTTAGTTTAAGAGGAACTCTAGTTCCAGCAACTACAATCAATAAAACTATTGCTAAAATACCATTGGTTGGAAATATTCTAGTAGGTGATAAAGTTGGAGAAGGCGTTTTTGGTGTTAGTTTTAAAATTAAAGGCCCTCCAGACAATTTAGATACTAGAGTTAATCCAATAAAAACTTTAACGCCAAGATTTATTACTAGAACTTTGGAAAATATTAAAAAAACTAATTAATTTCTATCTTGTAATGTTTTTTTTTTCCAATAGATAATTTAAAAAAATTTTTTTTTTCTAAATTTATTTGTGAGCACAGTATATCCTCATTAATTTTAACATTATTAATTTTTATACCATTATTTTTAATTAATCTCTTAATTTCGCTTTTCGAACTTTCTAATTTAGTAGATATAATTAAATCTGATAAATTTTTATTTTTTATTTCATTTTGATTTACTTTTAGTATTGGTAATCCTTCATCAGAAGAATTGTCAGAAAATATTTTTTTAGCTTGATTATAACATTTATCAGACTCTTCTTTTCCATGAAGCATGCTTGTTGCGTGATTTGCTAATAAAATTTTAAGTTCATTTATATCTTCATTCTTCTTTTTTTCTATTTCTTCAAGAGAAATATCAGTAAAGATTTTTAAAAACTTAATTAAATCTCTATCATCAACGTTTCTCCAAAATTGCCAATAATCATATGGTTTAAGTAAATCTTT
>MDSZ01038814.1_pt1 | contig 32975 bp, 22 predicted proteins | sample 811201 | NCBI WGS metagenome assembly MDSZ01 (sample SAMN05326647, study PRJNA326480) | marine metagenome | isolation source: seawater | place: Indian Ocean: North | collected 2010 | reverse complement strand
TTTGGGTGGCACCCTTAATGTTTCTGGTACCACAACGATAGCTGGACGCTTAACTGGTTCCGAGGGTGGTTATTTTGCTAAAAGAGTTGGTATTGGAACAGCCACTCCCGCAAAAAATCTTCATGTTAACGGAGCATCTGGAGAAGTTGAGCTTCGTTTACAATCTAACGATAAATTTAGTAGCATAGTACAAAAGGATAATGCAGAATTAATTATACAAAATGCTTCCGCTGGTGACATTATATTTTATGATGATTCAGCAGAAAGAATGCGGATTAAAGATGGCGGTAATGTCGGCATTGGTACAACAAGCCCATCTGATACATTATCCGTTTCCGGTACGATTTCTGGATCTTCGACATTGCATGCCCAAGGAGCAACGACTATCGGAGGCACTCTTGGTGTAACAGGCTCAACAACTTTGGCTGGATTGTCTGCAACAACAATTTCTGGATCTAGTACGCTACAGGTTGGTGGAAATGCAAGTTTGAGTTCTGCATTAAATGTCACAGGGACAATTTCTGGATCCAGCACCTTACAAATTGCCGGCATTGCAAGCTTGGGTAATGCACTAAATGTTACAGGGGCAATATCAGGTTCGAGTGCACTGCAAGCAGTTGGAGCTGCAACTATAGGAGGCGCACTTAATGTTTCTGGAAGCACTACAATTGCTGGCGGTCTAACAGCCGGCTCAGGAGAAATTACACTAACACCCTCTGCAGGAGGCGCTGTGAGCGTCGTCGGAGGTATTTCCGGTTCAACCTATCTTGTAGCAGTTGGCAGCACAACTTTAGGTGGGACTCTAGATGTTTCCGGAACAACAACCCTTGCCGGAACTACAAATGCACAAGCTGTAACAGCAACGACTCTTTCTGGATCTTCTACTTTACAAGCAGTTGGCGCTGCTACTATAGGTGGTGCACTTAGCGTTTCTGGTAGCACTACTTTAGGAAACTCCCAAACAGATTCTTTATCTGTAGTTGGTAAAATTTCAGGTTCGAATACTTTACAAGTTGTTGGTGCTACAAGCTTGGGTTCTACGTTAAATGTTACGGGAGCGATATCCGGCTCAAACACTTTGCAAGTGGTTGGCAACACAGTTTTAGGTAGTAATTTAAACGTAACAGGTACCACAACTTTAGCGGGAGCAATATCTTCTTCTGCTGGTGCAGTATTTGTTAATTCATTATCTTCTTCCGGCGACATTGCAATCACGGGAGCAATCCACGCCAACACATATCATGGTGATGCGTCTAATATGACTGGCCTAACGGCTGTTAATCCTTCGGGCTCTAATAGATTTTATTCTTCCACCGGGATGGAGACTTCTGGTTATTTAAAAGTTTCTGGTAGTGCCACATTAGCAGGAACAACCAACGCACAGGCTATAACTGCAACAACAATTTCAGGATCTTCAACTTTACAAGTTGTTGGAGCTTCCAATTTACAAGGTGATTTAACTTTATCTGGCAGCGTTACGGGCTCGAAAGGCAAGTTTGACCTTGCAAACGGTAACTTACTGCTAACAGGAACTCTGGATGTTGGAGGAAATGTCGACATTGATGGAACCCTAAGTTGTGACGACAGTATAACAATTGATTCTGTCACAATCACTGACACCGAATTAGGCTATTTAGATGGTCTTACTCTTGGCACAGTGGCCGCTTCAAAAGCGGTTACAGTTGACAGCAATAAAGACGTAGGTAGTTTCAGAAATGTAACTGTATCAAGAGTTACCGGATCAAAAGGTATATTCAATTTCCAAAATGGTAATGTCATTGTTACCGGTTCTTTGACAGCCACAGAAACTCTAATTCTTTCTGGTACAAAAGCTAAATTTGATTTTGCAAATGGTAATCTTCTTCTTACCGGAACTTTGACCACTGGAGGGGACATTGATACTGATGGCACCCTAACCTGCGACACTAGCCTTACGATCGATTCTACAACTATTAGCGCCGCTGAAATAGGCGTTTTGGATTCTGTCACTGCCGGTACTGTAGCTGCGGATAAAGCAGTTATTGCAGATTCAAACAAAGACGTTGGCACCTTCAGACATGTAACTGTGGCAAGCGTTACTGGAAGTAAAGGTCGTTTTGATTTTGCAAACGGTAACATTATTTTTACAGGCAGCATAACCGGTGACGGATCCGGATTAAGCGGTCTAACTGCTACAAACATTTCCGGCTCGAAAGGTAAATTCCATACGGGGAATGGTAATCTTATTGTTACTGGTACAATAAATGCCACTGGTCCTATAACTGCCACCGACATAACAGGCTCTAAGGGAAGATTTGATTTAGCTAACGGAAATATCATTTTCTCTGGCTCTTTAAATGGTGATGGCTCAGGTTTATCAAACATTACAGCAACAAATATTTCCGGGAGCAAAGGTCAGTTTCATACAGGTAACGGCAACCTTATTGTTACAGGTACAATAACTGCTACCGATATAACAGGTTCAAAAGGAAGATTTGATTTAGCCAATGGAAACCTCATTTTCTCTGGTTCTTTAAACGGTGATGGTTCAGGCTTGTCAAACGTCTCTGCCACAAATATTTCCGGAAGTAAGGGTCAGTTCCACACAGGTAACGGTAACCTTATTGTTACCGGCACGATGATTGCCACTGGCGATGTCACAATTGGTGGCGATGTTGATATTGATGGAACATTAAGCTGTGATGACAGCATAACAATCGATTCTGTAACTATAACGGATACGGAGTTGGGCTATCTAGATGGTTTAACTCTTGGCACTGTCGCAGCTTCAAAGGTTGTCACTGCAGACTCTAATAAGGACGTCGGCACTTTCCGTCATGTAACTGTTGCTAGTATCACTGGCTCTAAAGGACGTTTCGATGTTGCAAACGGTAATTTACTTTTAACAGGTACTTTAGATGTTGGCGGAAATGTTGATATTGATGGTACACTAAGTTGTGATGACAGTATAACAATCGACTCAGTGACAATTACTGATACTGAATTAGGTTATCTGGATGGATTAACCCTTGGGACTGTTGCAGCGTCAAAGGCTGTTACTGTAGACTCTAATAAAGATGTTGGAGACTTTAGACACATAACTGCAGCCAGCTTGACTGGTAGTAAAGGTCGAATTGACCTTGCTAATGGAAACATTCTTTTTTCCGGTACAATATTTGGTGATGGCTCTGGGTTAACGAATATCACAACAGACCTCAACGTTAGTGGTAATAAAGGTCAATTTAATGCTGATAATGGTAATGTTATTGTTACAGGGACAATGATCGCAACTGGAGATGTAACAATTGGTGGTAACGTTGATATTGATGGAACACTAAGTTGTGATGACAGTATAACAATTGATTCCATAACAATCACTGATACTGAGCTAGGCTATCTTGACGGACTAACTCTTGGAACAGTAGCTGCTTCGAAAGTTGTTACTGCTGATTCTAATAAAGACGTCGGAACTTTTAGACACGTTACTGTTGCAAGCATAACCGGCTCAAAAGGAAGATTTGACGCCGCAAATGGTAATTTGTTATTAACAGGCACAATAACTGCTGCCGATATAACCGGCTCAAAAGGAAGATTTGACGTCGCAAATGGTAATTTGTTATTAACAGGCACTCTAGATGTTGGTGGTGCTGCTACCATCGTTGGAAATGTTGATATTGACGGAACACTAAGTTGCGATGATAGTATAACAATTGATTCAATTACAATTACTGACACTGAATTGGGATATTTGGACGGGCTAACGCTTGGTACGGTCGCAGCATCAAAAGTTGTTACAGCAGACTCCAACAAAGATGTTGGTACTTTCCGCCATGTAACTGTCGCGAGTGTTACTGGGTCAAAAGGCCGTTTTGATTTTGCAAATGGTAATGCACTTCTAACTGGTACTTTAACTGTTGGTGGTGATGTTGATATTGACGGAACTTTAAAGTGTGACGACAGTATAACAATTGATTCAATCACGATCACTGATACTGAATTAGGTTACTTAGATGGATTGACTCTGGGAACTGTGGCAGCTTCTAAAGTTGTAACTGTTGATTCGAACAAGGATGTTGGTGCATTTAGGCATTTAGCGGCATCAAGTATAACTGGTTCTAAAGGGCGGTTTGACATCACAAATGGTACTTTGTTGTTAACTGGAAGTGTAGAACTAGGTGGTAGTGATATAGTAAGTGCCGGCCAAGTATCGGGCTCAAAAGGTCGTATCGACCTTGCGAATGGTAATTGTTTTATTACCGGAACACTCGAAGCCGGAAATTTAAGCCTTAGTGCCTTTTCTGGTGATCTTGAATTTGCCTCTACAAATAACATGCTTAGCTATAACGTGTGGAAGGCTTCGGCTTCAGGTGGCTTGACAGTACAAAATACCAACGGAAATGTTATTCTTGATGCATCAGGCGATGTTGTCCTCTCGGCAGACGGCGACAATATCACAATGGACGATGGTACGACGACAGTATTCGATTTTAATGTAGCCGACCCGACATTTAAAATAATGGATGATGCCGATACTGGAGATTATTTCTCAATTAATGTTGCCCAACATGGTGCGACTACAATCACAACTGTTGATGACGATGCCGCGGCAGCAAATCTTACATTTACGATTGACGGTGCGATTAAGCTTAATGGTGATGGTGTAGAAATTGAGAATCCCTCAGATTCTGGAGCGGCAGCTTTATTAATTGACAACGATGATTCCGATCAAATTGCGATTGATATCGATGCAGAAAATACCACTGCTGATGTCATTGATATTACAGCAGATTCTGCAACTACCGGTCACGTTATTGATATAACTGCGGATGCACTTACTACTGGCGCGGTGCTAAATATTGTGTCTGATTCTTCAACAACCGATACTCGTAATTTGGTTTTAATTCACAATGATAATGCTTCTGCAACCGGCGCTTCTTGTCTTAGACTTTTACAAGACGTAACAAATGGGGCACCTGCACTACAAGTTCAAGGACCTATGACTTTTAAGCCAACTTATGCTCAAAGTAATAATTCTTCGGGACAGACAATAGACCAGGCCAATTTAATAAATGGTATTTGGGCCATGTCTAGTCGCGGATCTAGCCAAACCGACACCACTGATACTGCAGCAAACATAGTCGCCGCGATTCCTAATTGCGCTGTTAATGATACGTTTTCTTTCAGGATACTTAATGGAAGTTCGAACGCCGTAACATTTGCAGGCGGTACCGGAATAACAAACGCTCAAGGAATGAGTTTCTCACATTCCATCGGTGCAGGTCAAGGGAGAAACTATTTGATTAGAATCACTAATGTTGGTGGCGGTTCTGAAGCTGCAACCATTGCAGCTGACAGTGATTTCTATAGTATATCTTAATAAGACAAAAAACAATATGAAATGTATAGAACACAAATTATGTATTTTTATAAATTTAAATACTATTTATTCTAGACAATTGTATTTCTAGGAGTTATTCTATGTCGTCAATGTTAGAACAAGCCATCGTGGATGCCGAAAGTTTAAAGGAAGCTGCTTTAAAGAATGCTGAAGTGTCCATTATAGAAAAATATTCAGCTGAAATAAAAGAAGCCGTAGAGCACTTGCTAGAACAAGAACTAGGCGACGAAGAGGGTTTGGGTGCACCTGATGAAGGTGACAAGCCGGGTATGGAAGATGAAGCCGCAGAAATGATGAAAGATATGCCGGCAGCACCACACGATGAAATGGAGCTTTGCCCTTGTCCAGACAGAGCAGATTCCGGCACAGAAAATTCAATGGTGGTGGTTGACTTTGATGAACTTTACCAACAAATGAAAGACGAAGAGGAATTAGAAAGTCATGAGGAGGTCGCGGCTGATGTTCTTCCCCCAGACGAAGATGAAATGGCTGTAGCACCTCTAGAAGAAAGCGAAATATTAGATTTAGATGAGGAAAACCTCTCTCAAATCTTAGAAAAGCTTAAAGTTGATATTGAACCCACCCCTTCTGGTTGGGGCAACAATGGTTATCCAAACTCTTTAAGAAAGATTGCTCAAGAAGAGCTTTTAGCTGCGATGCAAGATACAGAAAAAAAAGAAGAAGAGGAAGCTTTAAGAAACGCAGTTAAAGAATTGACTGTTGTTAATGAGAATCTAACAAACGATAATCAGAAGTTTCAGAATGAGCTTACTGAACTAAACGATAAAAATAAAGTTTTAAAAGAAGCTGTATTGGCGTTAAATGAAAAATTAAATGATATTAATTTAACAAATGCAAAACTTCTTTACACAAACAAGGCTTTAAATAGCGCCTCGTTGAATGGGCGACAAAGAAACAAAATTGTCGAAGCTATTAATAACGCCAAAACTATTGAAGAAGCAAAAACAATATACGAAACTCTTCAGAGCACAGTGGGCAGTACTTTCCGTAAACAGCCAAAATCACTTAGCGAAGCGGTTAAAAGAAATTCTTCAATAACAATGCCTAAAAATAGAAGGAAAAAGAATGTTGCCGAGTCAAATCATACTTTGAATCGATGGCAAGCTTTGGCCGGAATTAATAGGCCAGACAATAAATAAATAAATTTAATAGGAGAACAAAAAAATGTCTGTTTTAGAAAAACTAACTGAAGGAATCGTCGAACGAAGCCTCAGAAAGGAAGGTACTGCTTTACTAGATAAGTGGGATCGTACCGGACTTTTGGAAGGCATCACCGATGACCGTAAAAAGTCGGGCATGGCACGATTGCTCGAAAACCAAGCAGCCCAGCTGCTTAAAGAAGCCAGCACGATGGCTCAAGGAGACGTAGAAGGTTTTGCTTCTGTCGCTTTCCCGATTGTTCGTCGTGTTTTTGGTGGACTTATCGCCAATGACCTTGTGTCGGTTCAGCCAATGAGCCTTCCCTCCGGTCTGATTTTCTTCCTGGATTTCCAGCACACTAATAGTCGATTGGGCAATATTGCCGCTGATTCGCTGTATGGTGGTGGAGTTGTTGGTCAGGAACTCACTGGTGGTGTTGATCTTGGTGGAACTGATCCAGCAAACGCTGAAAAAGGTTTCTACAACCTCAACAATGGCTACAGCTCGCCTACTGCTTCTAACGCAGTTTCTGCTGGTGTTTCTGACCTTGTTGCCTTTTCGGGTACGTTTATGAAGACCCTTAATGGTAAAACCGGTTCGGCTGCGGCAGGAGATGATTTCCACCGCGTTATGAACGGGATTCTTAGAGCTGATCCTGACTTCATTTCTGGTACGACAACTTATGCAATTGCAACTGTGGTCATTTCGGATATGGAAGCTTCGGGCAAAAGCCTTAATAGAGACAACCTTGTTGCGATTACTGTTTCTGGTACAAACGGAAATTCTGGTTTTGGTAAGTTTGGTGTTGGCACCTCTGCCACCACTCAACACAATCACATTCGTCGCCTGAATGCGTTCAGTGGTAGTACCACGAACAAACTTCATGTGGTAAATGCATCTATTGACGGAACTACTACATCCGACACTCTTTCGGCATCGATGGTTGGAGCTAACCCATACCACTACCCAGTGAAGGATAACTTCGACGGAACGCCTGCTGCAGGTTCTTCAAATGCTCTTGGAGCAGTTGTTGGTACTGATAGCTGGGGACTTGAAAACGATGAGGGAATTCCTGAAATCGATATCAAGGTTGACAGTGTGTCTGTCACGGCAGTCACCAAAAAGCTCAAAGCGAAATGGTCGCCCGAGCTTGGTCAAGACCTCAATGCTTACCACAATCTTGATGCTGAAGTCGAACTTACGAGCATTCTTTCGGAGCAAATTGCTCTTGAGATTGATCGTGAGATTCTCGAAGACCTTCTCAAAGGTGCTACGGCTGGTAAGTACTACTGGTCGCGACGTCCAGGTAAATTCCTGAATCGCGATACTGGAAAAGCCTTAAACGTTCTCGGTGCTGGCACTGATGCAACTGATGAAGGTGGTCCAGATTTCACTGGTACTGTTAGCGAATGGTATGAGACTCTTGTTGAAACCATTAACGACGTATCCGCACAAATTCATCGTAAGACGCTTCGCGGTGGAGCCAACTTCATTGTTGTTTCTCCCGAGGTTGCTAACATCCTTGAGTTTACTGCAGGATTCCGAGCTAACGTTACGGCTGATGCTGACAAAGGTACCGTTGGTGCCGTTCAAGTCGGTAGCTTGAGCAAGAAGTGGGATGTCTATGTCGACCCCTACTTCCCGCGTAATGTAGTTTTGGTTGGCCGTAAAGGTGGCAGCTTCCTTGAAAGCGGTTATGTTTACGCTCCTTATGTGCCACTACAAGTCACGCCCACCATTTTCGGTGTGGAAGACTTCGTACCACGTAAGGGTGTCATGACTCGCTATGCGAAGAAGATGGTACGCCCTGACATGTACGGTGTCGTGGTCATTGCTGACTTGCTTGGTTAATAATATTAGCCATTTATAAAATAAGCCCCACTCTAGCTTAGGTTAGAGTGGGGTTTTCTATTTCTGGAAACTATTTATATCCAGGAGATTAATTAATGGCACTTCCAACGTTAACACCATCTAGCAACACTACTACTGTAAAATTACCAATAACTGGTACTTTAACCACTGCGCAAAGCACCGGCTCGTACGCTTTTGGCATGTATGCTGATTCTGATTCAGTCTTGTACGATGCTAATTTTATTTCAGGTGCGCTTGATCAAGTAGCGTATACCTTTAAAAAATTAGGTGGTGATGTGTTAGACATTGAAGTAAAAGAAGAAAATGTCTATTCTGCATATGAAGAAGCAGTTTTAGAATATTCTTATTTGTTAAACATTCATCAAGCTAAAAATTCTCTTTCGAACGCGCTGGGAGACACCACTGGTACTTTTGACCATGATGGCAATTTGACAGAATTCGGTGGAGATACCTCTTCATCAACTTTATCAGCGTCAATGATATCTTTAAGATATCCAAAGTTTAGCTTTGCCTATGCCCGTCGCATTGCCGAGGGTTATTCACACGAAACCAGGATCGGCAGCAATATTAATATTTATTCAGCGTCGATTGACATTGTTGAAAACGTGCAAGATTATGATTTACAGAGCATTATATCATCTTCTGCAGTTGATTCAGATAATTCTGCTTTTCCTTATTTTGACAAAGTTGGTAATAAAAAAGTTACCGTTAGAAAAGTATTTTACAAAACACCACATTCCATGTGGAGGTTTTATGGTTATTACGGTGGTTTAAATGCTGTAGGCAACTTATCTAATTATGGTCAATATTCCGATGATTCAACTTGGGAAGTGATTCCGGTTTGGCAAAACAAATTACAGGCTATAGCCTTTGAAGATGCAATTTACTCTAGAAATTCTCATTATTCGTATGAGTTGATGAATAATAAATTGAGGCTTTTCCCTGTGCCGGGTTCAGCACACCCATCAAAAATGTGGGTCCAGTTTAGCGTTGAGAATGACTCCTGGGATGAATCAAATGATGATTCTGATGCAGGTGTAAGAGGCGTTAATAACATGAATGCTCTTCCATATAGCAACCTACCTTATAAAAACATCAACAGTATTGGCAAACAATGGATCCGTCGATTTTCTTTGGCAATTACAAAAGAAATGTTAGGACAAATTCGTGGTAAGTTTGCAACGATACCAATTCCTGGTGAGTCGGTAACCTTAAATCACGCTGAACTTTTGTCACAAGCTAAAGAAGAACAAGAAAAATTAAGAGAGGAATTAAAAACAATATTGGATGAACTTACTTATCCAAAACTCATGGAAGTTGAACAAGCTAAAACAGCTGCCGCAAATGAAACTTTGAAAAATGTAGCAGCTGGTATATACGTTGGATAAAGGAGGGGTGTTAAATGGCAGACAGTGACAAGTGGACTCAGCCTTCGGCTCCCCCGCCACCACTTTTTTTAAATGATAAAGAAAGAGATCTTGTTAAGCAAGTTAACGACGAGCTTTTAGAAAGGGTTATCGGCCAAGTTGTTGCATATTACGCAATAGATCTGCAGACAACCAACTTTCATCCTTTATACGGCGAAGCAATAAAGAAAACTTTTTTACCGCCTGTTCGTGTATATGCTTTAATATCCTGGGAGGGTATAAAAACTAAATCTGAAAAATATGGTTTGGATAAATATGCCTCGATGACCGCACATTTTCATAAAAAAAGACTAACTGGAGATCAAGATTTGTATGTGCGTGAGGGTGATTTTATTCAATATGGTGATTATTTATATGAAATCGTAAGTTTAGAAGAGCCAAAAGAAATATTTGGTCAAGTCAATCACAAAATGGAAATTTCTGCAAAATGTATAAGAGCGCGTGAGGGATTGTTTGATGGGCAGTAATTACAGAAAAAAAGACCACAGTTTTACCAAAGTTGACGAAGCTAGCAGAATCGTACAGGAAGAAATTATCATGCCGTCAACTTTTGAAACAATCGATGGCGCATTGTTTGATTACGTGGATGAATCTTTAAACATCCACGCTACAACAAATAAAGGTTTTAAAAAGGTTCCGGTAATATGGACTTCCGCAGAAAGATCATTTCAAGTTAAAAATAGTCGTGCGTTGAGAGACAAATCTGGATACTTTATATTGCCAGCCATTTCTATTGAGCGTACCTCTGTCTCAAAAGAATTAGAATCACAACGTATTTTTGGGAACGTGGTGTCTAAAGATGATGCAAAAGGAGGTTCAATTGTAATTGCAAGAAGAATAAAGGGAGACAAAACAGCAAATTTTGCTCGTGCAGATTCTTTAAGAAAGAAAGGACAATTAAATTTTCCAAGGAAAAATAAAAAAATTGTCTACCAAACAGTTTCAGTGCCATTTCCGGTTTACATGGACATGACATACAGTATTACGTTAAGGGCAGAATATCAACAACAACTAAATGAGATGATGACGCCGTTTATTGTTGATACAAAAAATTTCAATTATGTAGAAATTTCTAAAGATGGTCATAGGTACGAAACTTTTTTCCAAGCAAGCCTTGGTATAGAAAACAATGTAGCTTCTTTGGAAGAAGAAGAAAGAAAATACGAAACAAAAATCGATGTTAAAGTAGTTGGATATTTAATGGGAGAAGATTCCAATGAAAAAAGACCGAAAATTGTTTATAGAGAAAATGTTGTAGAAGTTAAGCTTCCTCGTGAAAGAGTAATATTGGGTGATATACCCGAGCATATAGATAATGAAGGTTTTTATAGACCTTAATTTTTGGAGTTTCAAAGATTTTTGTACTATTTACTTGAGAAGATTATTGTAATCTTAAACAAAGTTCAAAAAGCTTAAAAAGGGAGACGTGGTTTAATGTCGGTTAAAAAGTTTAAATTTGTATCACCCGGAGTTTTTATTAATGAGATTGATAACTCCTTATTACCAGACGAGCCTGTTGGAAGAGGCCCTGTTATTATCGGACGGCAGAGAAAAGGTCCTGCCATGCAACCAGTTACAGTTACTTCGCTAGCTGAATTTATTGACGTTTTTGGTGAACCTGTGCCAGGTGGAGTGTCCTCTGATTTTTATAGAGATGACAACCTTACTTCCCCTCACTACGCCGCTTACGCCGCGCAAGCTTACTTGCGAAACAGCAGCCCAGTAACAATTGTTCGCCTTCTTGGTGCAGAACACCAAGACAAAACCACTGACAGTGGTGAAGCGGGCTGGAAAACCACTAATCAACTAGGTGATTCAAAAACGAGTAATGGTGGTGCTTTTGGACTATTTATTGTTAATTCCGCATCAGTTCCAACTGATGTAACCGGCGCATTGGCTGCAGTATGGTACTTTAATACTGGATATATTGCACTTTCTGGTACTAGGGTAACAAGTTCTGCAGCTGCAGCAAATTTGTTAACCTCTGGTTCTGGACAGGCTGTATTAGTCCAAAGCACTGGTGATGATTATCAGTTTAAAGCTAGGGTACACGATGGCAGTTCGACATCGGAGAACATTACATTTAACTTTAACCCAGATTCTGCAAGATACATTAGAAAAGTTTTTAACACAAACCCAACTTTGACAAATTCTGCTATTACAGCAGATGCCAACGAAGTCAATTACTGGTTAGGAGAAAGCCATGAAAAGCACTTGAGAGAAATGGTTACTGGCTCTGCAAGTAAAGAACGTTGGGGTCTTATTTTAGGACTTAAAACAGATGATGACAATGTACGATATAGTGATCAACGTCGCGAAGGTACTCGTTCTCGAACCGGATGGGTTTTTTCTCAGGATTTAGGAGAGTCTAGTGATTTTACGCCTGACGCGATGCAGAAGCTTTTCCGCTTCCGAAGTTTAACAGGTGGAGAGTGGAACCAGCGAAACTTAAAAATTTCAATTGAAGAAATTAAGGCTTCATCTTCAAAATCAGATCCATACGGAACGTTTACTGTTGTGCTTAGACAGATTAGAGACAACGACTCTGCGCCTCGCATTGTCGAAAAATTTGCTAGTTGCAATCTTAATAGAAACTCTCCAAACTACATCGCTAGAAAAATTGGAGATAAGTATGAAGAGTGGGATTACAATAAAAAATTATCTAAAGAGTATGGTGAGTACGACAACCAATCTGCCTATATTTATGTAGACGTCGATCCCGCAGTCGCTGAAGGTACCTTATCTTCGGCAGAATACTTGCCATTTGGTTTTTACGGTGTTCCGCGATTCAAGACTATTTCTTACGCAACCGGTACTAATATTAGTACTATTGAAGGAATTGCAGACCAAGCAATGGGTATTGGTACTAAAACGGTGTCTGAGCTTCCGGAAGACCATGCTTCTGGAAATGTTGCATCATTAGGAACGGGAACGACAAATCAGGCAATTAATACCTGGGGTCCAGGTTCTTCCTTCGCATGGGAGTTTCCGAAGCTCTCGATGCGTTCTAGTAGCGCTGACGGCGACTTACCCGCTCCGGACAAAGCTTACTTTGGTTTTGACACCACAAAGCAACGTCCAGGCACTGCATCAATTGAGTTTGATGATAGTTGTATTGATCTTTTACGCTACAAGCCAACTCCAGGCACAATTTCAGAAAATGGCCAGTTCCAAAGCGGAACATATTTAGAAATTCCTTTGAAGTTTACTTTGGATGATCTTCAAATGGATAAGACTCACGCCATCTTCTCTTCAGGATCACGAAGATCAGGGGCTTCTGCAACTGCGGTATCCTCGTCTTACGAGCAGATTTTGGATAATGGTTTTGACAGGTTTACGATGCCATTGTTTGGAGGTTCAGACGGTCTAGACATCACAGAACAAGATCCGTTTAGAAATAGCGCCATGACATCAACAGCTACTGAATTTAACAATTACGCTTACAACAGTATCAGCCGCGCAATAAGTGCAATCGCAGATGCTGAAGTAACCGACTATAATGTTGCTACGATTCCTGGTATTGCACAGACTAAGTTGACTGACAAACTCATCAACACTGTGGAATCCCGCGCTGATGCTTTGGCTATTATTGATATTGAAAATGGTTACACGCCAGCACATGAAAATGATAGCGATATCACGGCTAGAAGAGGCTCTGTCGCTTCCGCGATTTCAAGCCTCAAAACAAGAAACTTAGATTCGAGTTATGCTTGCACTTACTACCCATGGGTCCAAATCAAAGACAGGTTTAACGACCAGTTAATTTGGGTACCACCTTCGGTTGTAGCCCTTGGAACGCTTTCTAGTGCACAAGCAACATCTGAACTTTGGTTTGCACCCGCAGGATTTACCCGCGGTGGCCTGACTGAGGGTTCAGCCGGTCTACCAGTTATGAACGTGCGAGAGCGCTTAACTGCTAAAGATCGGGACAAGCTTTACGAAGCAAATATTAATCCAATTGCAAAATTCCCGGCAGAAGGAATTGTAATCTTCGGACAGAAGACTTTACAGGTTCAAAGATCTGCTTTGGATAGGATTAATGTTAGAAGGCTCTTAATATTCCTCAAAAAGGAAATTTCCATCATTGCGGCGACGACATTGTTCGAGCAAAACACCCGTGAAACTTGGAATAATTTCCTTGGAAGAGCCGAGCCTCTTTTGAGAAGTGTTAAGGCTCGGTTAGGTCTGGATGACTTTAAAATTATTTTGGATGAAACAACCACTACTCCAGATTTAATTGACAGGAACATCATGTACGCCAAGATCTTCCTAAAGCCCACCCGTGCGATTGAATTTATCGCCCTTGACTTCGTTATTACAAATAGCGGCGCATCTTTTGAAGATTAAAAAATAAATTTGTACTATTTAAAACTGTATAGGAGAAAAGAATAAATGGCTAAATCAAAATTTTGGTCCGACCCAACAATTACCCCAAAAAGAGCATTTAAGTTTTTGGTTTCACTTGGAACTGGCGAAAGGCAATTGCCATCTTTTGTTTGTAAAAAGGTTACAAAGCCAAGTTTTGACATTACTGAGACTCCACACAAGTTTTTAAATCATACTTTTTACTTCCCCGGTCGCTTAGAGTGGCAGACGATTGATCTTACAGCGGTCGATCCTCTTACACCTGATGCATCGAAAATTATTGCAGAAATCCTTAAGTTTTCTGGATACAATGTTCCTACCGATGAGGTAGCTGCACAATCCATGCTAAATAGAGCTAACTCCATTGCTGCATTAGGTAACGTTGTTATCCAGCAAATCGGCGGCATTGGAGGTGCAGCGGGTGCAGATGTTATCGAGCAGTGGGAACTAAAAAATGCTTGGGTAAAATCTGTTAAATATGGTGAACTTTCTTACGAAAGTGATGATATGGTTAACATTGATATGACTATAAGGTATGATTTTGCTACGAAAACTAAATAACTTATAGTTTAACGTTATTCCAAATTAGATAAAAGAGGTTTACATGCGTAACAATGAAGAACGTTTCGGAGCACCGACTGCCCAAAGTGCCGAAGCGCCACCGGTGCCTATTGAATCTGGCACACCACCCGTTGATCTTCCTGAAAATATAGCTGCAGAAGAAAGACAAGGGCAACCAACAGTTTTAAATTTTTCTATTCCAACTGAAATTGTTGATCTACCTTCCAGGGGTCGCTTTTATAAACCAGAGCACCCCTTGCATCAATGTGAAACCATAGAAATTAGGTTTATGACAGCAAAAGATGAAGATATTTTAACTTCCAAAAGTCTTCTTCGAAAAGGTCTAGCTGTTGATCGCCTTTTATCTAGCGTTATTTTAGATAAAAGAATTAAACCTGATAATCTTCTTGTTGGTGATAAAAATGCGATTATCATGGCAGTCAGATCGACCGGTTATGGATCCGAATATTCAACAAAAGTTCAATGCCCAGCTTGTTTAGCTAATTCTGAATTTGAGTTTGACTTAGATGATATGGGGTTATTTGAGGGTTTCAACGAAGAAACTGAAGGTGTTGTTCTTGAGTCAGATGGCACGTTTATCATAAACTTGCCAAAAATGAATGTCGATGTAGGTTTACGACTTCTCACCGGACGAGAAGAAAGACAGCTTATTAACTATGGCACAAAAAAATCTAAACATGGTTTAGGTGAGGTGAAAAGCTCTGAGCAGCTTAAAATGTGCATTGTTTCAGTTAATGGTGATCGATCATCTGCAGCAATTAATAATTTAATGAATTATTTACCAGCCAAAGATGCCCGATATTTGCGAAAGAAATATGCCGAAATCATGCCTTCGGTTGACATGACGCAAGATTTTATATGTTCTACGTGCGGTTACGAGCAAGAGATGGAGGTTCCGCTCACTGCGGACTTTTTTTGGCCTAAACGATAAATACATAGAATCTGTATACGAAGAAATATTCGCTTTAAAGTATCATGGTGGGTGGAGTTTTATAGAAGTTTATAATCTACCCATCATGCTCCGAAGGTGGTTTATTACACGCCTTCAAAAACAATTTGACCAAGAAAAAGAAGAATTTGAAAAGGCGAGTAGGAAAAATCGCTAATTTTTAAAGGCCAAAAGTTAACTTTTGGCCTTTATTTTTACAATAAACTATTTACTATATTAGAGTGAGGAGTGTTTTACAATGAAAGAAGATTTGGTACCACATGTTATTGATTTAAACATCGCACAACAAGGAGAACTCAACGAAAGTTGGTTGGGTCAATTTGGTTCTGCTATTAAAATTTTACTTAGGCGTATGTTTGGAGAGCAAGTTTTTATGCCTTTTAGAATTACAGGCACAAGAAGCCAAATTTCTGCTTTTGGACGCGCCGTTACACGCGAGAAAAAATATTTGCAAGCATTAGAAAAACACGGACTTACCAATCCTAATACTTTTAAAAGCAAAGCAGAATTAAACAAGGCAGTCAATAAATTTGAACGTGTTACTGGGCTGAAATGGCCTTTTAAATAGAGGTTATGTGAGTGGCGGATGAAGCAACAAAGAAAGCTCTATTAGAGCAGATAAAAAATCTTCAAAAAGATATTTTGAAGATTGAAGGTGACAGCACCCAGGAACTAAAAGAAAAGGTCAAACTAAAACGTGAAGTTTTACAAATTGAAGCTGAAGTTTTAGGGACATATAAAGACCTTGCAGACAGAGAAAAAAATCTAACTGCTTTAAGAGAAACACGCCGCTCTATTGACCAAGATGTTCTTGAGCTTAAAGGCAAACAAGCTGATGAAGCATTAAAGGCCGCGCTACAAGCAAAACAAGAATACGACATAGCCTTAAAACAAAAAGGCTTAGGCGATGATCGCGTTAAAAAGCTGAAAGAACAGCTTGATATACGTAAACAAGATTATAAAACGCTCATTCAACAAATAAAGCTTTTAGAAAAGCGTCGGGAAGTAGAAGACAAAGCAGATGCCGCACTAGGCAGTATTAAAGAACACACTGCCGACATGCTGGAATCGATTACTGGTATTGGCAATAAGTGGGAAGAAACACTTATGGGCAAGTTCGAAGCTGCTTCGAAGAGCACCGGGGGCATGGAACTAGCTTTATCAAAAGTTGGTGATCAAATGAAAACACAATTCAGTGTTGGTAATCTAATGAACAACATGCTTATGAAAGTACAAGAGAGTACTATCGGTGTGGCTAAAGAAGTTGATAGTGAGAGGGCTGCTTTTAATAAAGCGACCGGTGCTGGTGGTATGCACGATCAAGTCATGCAGGACGTTTACAAGAGCAATTTAAGTGTTGGTGTTTCTTATGGAGAAGTTACAGGCGCGGCAACAGCTCTTTATACTGAAATGTCTGCTTTTAGCGAATTGTCAAAAGAAACACAAAAAGACATGATCGAACTGACAGCACAATTTGAGCGATTGGGTATATCAAGTAGTACAGCCGCACAAAATTTCGATATTTTAACTCAAAGCTTGAGAATGACTGCACCCCAAGCGCAAGACGCCTTGAAACGAATTAATGCCACCGCTGCAGCTTTGGAAGTGTCAATGGGGCAACTTCAACAAGATTTTGCACAAGCAATGCCCCTCTTAGCTGTTTATGGCGATAGGTCAGTAGAGGTCTTCCAACGTTTAGCAGGTGCTGCAAAAGCAACAGGTTTGGCCGTATCAGACTTACTTGGTGTTGCAGAGCAGTTTGATACTTTTGAGGGAGCTGCCACCGCGGTCGGAAAATTAAATGCTGCGATGGGGCTACAATTAGACATGCATGAAATGATGATGGCTAATGAAGAGGAAAGAATTAGGATAATCTTGCAAAGAATGGAGGCTCAAGGTAAAGATTTTGCATCGATGGGCAAGTTTGAGCAAAAAACGATCGCTGCCGCTATTGGTATTCGCGATATGGACAAAGCTAATCGCTTATTGGGCCAAGGCTTGGCTGGATATGATGAAATGACTTCCAAAGCAGGTCAAGCTGCAATGTCACAAGAAGAGTTGAAAAAACGCGCTGATGAAGCTAAATCTGCAACCGAAGCTTTTCAGCGAATGATGGAATCTTTCTCTATTGCAGTCCAGCCTGTAGTTGATGGCATAAACAAATTTTTAACAATGGTAACTAAATTAAATGATGCTTTAGGTGGTATTTTAATTCCGGCTCTTGTTGTTTTGGTAGGGTTATACAAAGCGTTTGTTTTGTACCAGACTCTATCTACGATGGCGTCAATAAAAAAAGCTGCAGCCGTCATCGCTGAAGCCGGCGCAGAAGGAACACTTACCGGCGTGAAGGCCGCTAGTGTTGGTGTTAATGCATCAAAAGCAGGATCTGAGGTTGCCCTGGCTACGGCACAAACAACTCAAGCTTCTGCCTCAAAGCTTCAAGGTGCTGCAGCAGCTGCTGCTACACCACCAATCGCTGCGATGGCTGTTGCTGTTTTAAAAATGGGATTTGCAATCGCAATTGCTGCAGGTGGCTTAGCCTTAATGGCGTACAGTTTTTCACTTTTAAGTGCGGAACAAATAATTGGTTTTGTTGTTGCTTTGGGTGTATTTGCAGCAGTTATGATGGTCGTTAGTAAAGCTGTTACTGCATCATTACCTGGAATTGGTATTCTTTTGGCGTTCTTTGGTGGAATGGCCATTTTATTTGTGGCTTTTGGATTTGGAATGAAAATGGCTGGCGAAGGGTTTACAGCAATGGGTGAAGGTATTGCCCAAACAGCTAAACATGGATTGACCGCAGCGGGTGCGTTAACCGCGCTGTCAGCTTCTCTTTTTGGATTAGGGTTTGCAATGATATTTGTTAGTGGAGACAAACTCGATGCTTTTGCCAGAATGTTTGAGGGAATAGGCAATATGAGCGAGTCCGCTGCAGCGACGATAGCTAATTTAGGCCAAACTATTAAAGAAATGGCTGATGCTATTGATGACTTAGATGAGGACAAAACAATTGCCTTGGGCGCTGTTATAAGCGGCTTTACCGGTGGTGGCGAACTTACTAGAGGTAAAGCAGAAGCTGACGCCACTAGAACGATGTTTGGTGCTGATAGAGTCGGCACAAGAGCCGCTGCCGCCACAGCAGCCACCGCGACTGCCGGAGGTAGCCCAGGACCAAGAATTGCCCCAGAGATAACTTTACATGCAGTTTTTGAGCTTGATGGTCGAGAATTAGGAAAATTTGTTAAAAAGACTGTTGACAATGATCCAGATTTTACAGCCAAAGTAAGCGGTAACGGAACCTAGTTTGTTTTTCATTTATAAATTTTAATTTAATTTCTATTTATAATGAAAGGGGTAAAACAATATGGCAGCAGGAACAGGAACTTGGATCGATCATGCATTCGCCGCGGCAGCTAAGATAGCAGAAAGAAAAGAAGTTGCAAATTTTCAAGACCAAGCAGCTAAAACTCATTCTCAGACTTTAGCTCACTATGGGAAAAATGCACGAAAGTGGCTTATTAAAGCGAGTTCTATTCATGATCAATGGGATGGAGCTTGTTCGTTTGGGGCATATGACGTTACCTTTAGTGACAATCATTCTTCTGACTGGAATTCTGAAAATGTTTATGGTCGTAATGATCCAATGGAAACTTATGCCGGCACTGATCGAACAATAAGCTTGTCTTTTGAAGTTCCAGCTGGATCACCCGATGAAGGATCCTACAATATGTATAATTTAAGTAGGTTCATACGTATGGCGCTTTATCCCAAATATAATACATATAATTACAGAATACAAGATTTTTATTTATCTGGAGCTACACGAGAAGAAAAATCATTTTCATACGGCACTTTTAATGATGGTCCTGTAATAAAATTAAAAATGTGGAACTGGATAGTCGGAGCCGATGCTAAGTCTGTTGGTGGAGGCCCCAATAGCTCTGGTTTATTAGGTAGAATTACAGGTCTGACATTTTCTCCAAACTATGATGAAGGAGTTATAATTGGCGTCAAAGGCGGTCGCAAGATATATCCAAGATCTTTTGCAATTAGTTTTGATTTTATTGTGTATGATCAACTTCATTTGGGATTTGAAGTAAACACAGAGCAATATTTAGAGGATTTTGGCAATTATCCATACAGAGCTGGCTCCTCTTGTATTCCAAGAAGTTCCTTTCCGCCAGGTCATCGGGAAGTAACTAAAAATAAAGTTGGAGAACCTTTGGCTGCTTCCAATCTGGAAGTTCATAATAATTCTGTTGCTCAATCAAATGCTGCAATTGCAGCTGCAGCATCTGATTCACGAAATCTTGCTCAAGTTCAGGCCGCGGCTGATGCTGCAGCAAAAAAAGCTGCAGAAGCGAAAAAGAAGAACTTAGGTACTGGCCACCATCCAACAAAAGGGTACAAAGGCCCGAACGGCAATAGAATCCCACCGCGAGCAGGGTAACAAGGAAAAACTATAGTGGCAGAAGACTATAAAAAGCATATTGTAGACTCAAACAAGAATTATGTACCACCTCATCGAGGCAAAGCTTTACGTGCATACACTATTAGGTTTAGTTCTATTAAAAAAACTGTGCCAAAAAATAATGCAACGAAGCGAAAGAAGGTGGAAATTTCGTTTCCAGCGTATGTAAAAAGCCATAGTGACAAGTTTACCCCTAGATGGACATCAGAAAAAGTTTTTAATCGTCCTGGACCTCTAGAGGTTTTTCAAGGTACATCACGAGAGATTGATTTAGAGTTTGATGTCCCAGTCGGCAGCGATAAAGAAGGCCGAGAAGTTTTTTGTAAATTAAGTGAGCTTGTAAGAATGTCTTTTTATCCTTCTTGGGATTCTTTTCCTTACGAAAGGAAAGATCGTGATAATCTTAGTGGATTCGAATTTACAATTCCAAAGACAGGCTACAACATGAAATCTGCACCAATAATATCCATGAAATTCATGAATTTTGTTAATAGGTCCGACACCGGTGCTTTTTCAGCGTTTGCTAACGGTCTGCAAGGCAGAATGAAAGACCTTACATTTACACCTAATATGGATGCAGGTGTGATTCCCGATTATGCAACAGGGAAAGGTTATAGGTTGTATCCAGTTAGCTTTACAGTAAAATTATCTTTTGTTGTGCACCACACACATGATCTTGGTTTTGCTTCATCGGTGGACATGCAACAAACATATAGAAATGAGAAAATTCTTGACAAGATGAACAGAAGATATAAAAAGTCTCATTTTTGGCCTCGCGAAGGATTTGAAAAATTTCCATACGGAAAATCTAGAACGAGGAAGATTAAACAAAATCCACCCAAACTGTTTAGAAGTCTTGAAGACGTCATGGCATCGGTATCGCTAGCGACTTTTTTACCAAGCTATCTCCCGAATAGTAGCAATGACAGCCGGAATCTGGCGCAAATCCAAGCGGAGCAAGATGCCGCAGATAAAGCTGCGCGGGATGCATTGGCAGAAGAAAAGGCTAAAAAAGACCGCTTTCGGGTAAAAGACACCTCCCGCCCCGATCTTTCGGTAACGGAACGTCTTGAAAGAGCTGCTGCAATCATTGGTGGTGCGTCCCAGGAAGATTCAACCATTGCCCTCCCATTCACAAGCGAGGCATGCATGTGGTGGCACAATGCCGACGACGGCTGTCCAGATTAAAAAAAACAATTGAACACTAATTAAAAAAAGGAGTAAAATTGTCACATGTCAAGATATATTAATAGAAATACAGTTGAAAATACGCAATTTAGTTTTCGAGATGTTTTAGATCGTAGAAATCGCACGACTATAACGCACTATAGAACTCCAGAATTTACTTTAGCAGAAGAAGAAGTTCAAGAATCTGAATTAAACTTTCAGCAGCATGAATGGAAGGTGGGTGACAGATATTGGAAGCTAGCTAGCGCCTATTATGGAGATCCTTCTTTTTGGTGGGTTATCGCATTTTACAACGATGCGCCCACTGAAAATGATTGTTTTGTTGGAAGAGTATTGCGAATCCCCACTCCTCTAGATAGAGCAGTGGTATTAACTGGAATGTATTGATATTTTTTTTACTAGGAGTAAGTAATGTCAGGTCAAAATATTCCCGGAAGATGGGCAGATCGTAGGACTAAATCGCAACGTCAGTCGGTTTTTGTTTCAAAAACACATGGTGAGGGGCCAGATACCCAAGGAAGCAGCTCAAAAACTGGTTCTGATTTGTTTAACAAGTCTAGAACAAGAGAGCAGTGTTATCTTATAAGGAATATTGCTACTTTTAACAAAAAAGCAATTCAGGGAGACGCAGCCCGCACTAAACCAACAAATATACCTTACCATGTTCGTTCTACAAAGCGAAATGAGTTTTCTCAGAGTGGTGGTTCGTATATGTTTGCGCCATATAATTTTTGTACTGAGGTTGAGGGCAAATCTGCGACGACCATTAATGCTCTTAATGGTTCAACAGGGCCAGACCAGCTTTTACAAATAAGACCTCATGTTTTAGCTAGGCTTGTTCCAGAAATAAGATTATTTAAGAAATATCCTAGAGTTAAAGATGCAAGCGCCGCTGCAATGGATATAAATGATTATATTGATTTAGAAATTCCTTTTTCTACATATTACACAAAAGAGCACGTATTTTCCAAAAGTAAAGGTGTTTCAGGTCCGGGTGATGGTGCCGGCATAAAATCAGTTTCAATTTTATTTAATGGAACCAATCCTTTTGAAGCTAGACACTCGATTGAATTTAAGCTTTCTTTGTATTTAGCAGATTTTGGCGAAATGATAAAAACTAGAGCCACATATTTTGATAAAGAGTTGAATAAAGAATTTAAAGTTATGTTGGCAGATTTATTGGCGAGAAGAAGACAACATAACCCTCCCAACCCTGACGCATACAAAAAGAAAGCGCGAGATCCTAATGATAAAACAAAAGGCTATGATGTGGACCTGAGCCCCAGCAACAAACCACGTCCGTCTAAAGAGGGATACCCGCCTCATGAGGAAGACCACGCTGTTATGTCTTCAATGGACGTAATTGATTTTTTTCGAATAAAGGCAATTGTTGGTTGGGCTAGCCCTGGTGAAGCAAGCTTAAACGATCTTGTTGGGGGACAAGAGTTAGCGAGAGCAATTGCAACTTCACGACTTATTTTAGATTTGGTTTTGAGAGATCATGAAATTAGTTTTAATCAAGATGGTTCTTGCACCTTGAACATTACATATGTTGCTACTTTAGAAGGCATTATGAAAGAACAAAGAAATAATGTAATCTCTGCAGGCACATCCCTTTTAAAATCCGTTGCACAAGAAGAGAAGAAAAAAGCGGAAATGATGCGCAACGCAGCGGAGTATCGGAAAAATAATCCGCTAAAGAAGAATTTTTTTGAAGAACACACACTTTGGGATCAGGATTATTTGGGCAGTACTAGCCCTGGAGATCGAAAGGAAAATATGGAGAAGTTTAAGAGGGACCTCGACAACATTAAAAGCGCATCTTTGGTCAGAAATGTTGGCTCTTTCTTAAAACATTTTTTCGATACCAAATCTAAATCAATGTTTTTTGCAGAGTTTACTTATGCGGAGGCGAGAGCATATTTTTCTCCAGAAGTAGACAATCCTAAATACGGCGGGTTTTCCATGTTTTTAGAGCGTGCAAATTTTGCTTCTGATGGCTTTATGGCTTTTGGAAACAAATCCCGCGCAACTGGTAGAGGACGATACACTAGCGGTGGAACAACTGCAGATCCGGATGCACCAATTACACAGCTTTCGCAAGAAGCAAAAGACGCCGGCTTTTCTGACATTGATCATTGGAATGAATTTAATGATCACCCAAAAGTTTATCAACTAAGAGGATCAGACTTTGAAGGTGAAATGGGTTTTGGTAACACGACAGGAGGAAATAAATATTTCCCTCAAGGACGTATTGGAAAATTATTAGAAAAAATTACCAAACAAGTGGACAATGGAGAAAATAGTAACGAATTGCGAAACCAAACGCTTAATTTTGGCTTACAATCTATTGTAGAAGCCGGCTATGAAGCTAAAGACAAGAGTGGCGGCGACCTTATTCCAGGCACCGCCAAAAACTCCGGGAAAGTCGATACAGATTACGGCTATGGGGCTAATTCAGATGAAAATGCGATCCGCTACAGACTTTTCTTTACTTATTTAGGCGATATTATTGATGCTGCCATACACAAATCATTTATTAATTTCACCGATGCGCTCGGCGGTGATGGAACTTTAAACAAGCTAAACAAAGATGCAGCTTCTCGCATCGAGCGGTATAAATCTATCAGATATTTGTTGGGGGAATTTGAGTATTTAGACCCCTCAACAAAAGAAATAACAACATGCAATATAGCAGATATACCCGTATCATTTCCAAAATTTGTTGATTGGATATTTGACAAAACAATTAATAAGAAAAAATTTACCTGGCCTTTGTGGGATTTTGTAAGAGATATCGTTAATGACTTGGCTGTCACCTCTTTAGGTAGAAATTGTTTTTCAGAGGGGGCTCCTTCAGCAGCTGCACGCTTTGGTATGTCTAACCACACCTTGTACAAAAAAAGATTAACTGGGCAGGGTAACGATTTTCAAAAATGGAAATACGATTCTTATTTTCCAGTAGACAATACTGGCATAAACCCAATTCCAGAACATTATGTGAGGAAATACGGCCTGGTTGCAAAGCACAATTCTAGATGGTCTGCAGCTCTTCCACACAATGCAACGGAGCCGGCTGTGTATATGTATGTCAGAACTGTTGCTCCTAAAAATAGAGTTGGTGATTTTGAACACGACTATTATGATAATGTTTGGCACTTGTGGCCCGGTGCAGATAGAGGGTTGCTTAAAAAGATAAGCTATAAAAGACAAGATCAACAATTTTTAAGAGAAGCTTCAATTGAAAAACAGACTGCTCCCGCCTCAACAGAAAAAAGTTATGCACTGGCAGAGGGCTTATCTCTAAGAGAGGTCTACAATTGCAGTTTAGAGATGTATGGAAATACATTGTTTTACCCTGGCACAATATTTTTTGTTGATCCGTCAAAAACGGGTAGTCCCTTTTTCAGCATTAATGCTGATCCTAAAACCAAATCTGTTGACATAGTGAACGAAAAATTAGCTTTAGCAACTAATTTAGGTATAAAGGGGTATTATATGGCCAATAAAGTTGAACATGTCATAGAAAGAGGTAAATATGAAGTACTTGTTGATGGTATTTATGTTTATGATGGTGTCCCCCGTCCTGCGATGTCCATGGGTGGTATGAAGCTTACTGATCTGCACAGATCTATGGCAAATATGTTAGTTTCAACACGTTCTACTTATTCGGGTCAGCAATTGAAATTATTTGATGCAGTTAATCAATTATATGCAACCATTTATAATCGACCGTTTAAACAGACAGGTGGACCAACCTACAACCCCACAAAAGGAACCAATGCACTTAGTATAAACGAGCAAAGTCTTTTTGCTCATACATTTGGTGGAAAAGACAGTTCCGGTACTCAACACTCTGGCCTGACACCGGCACAGGCAGCTGCGCTAACAAGAGACACACCGCGGTGGTATGGCAAAGTCCAATAAGGAAAATAAAATATGGGAGTATTACAAGGTAAATATGCAGAAGGCACAAACGAGCTAAGAACAAAAGATCTGTTCCAAGAACGTAAATTTTATGCTGAAGATGTTATTTCTACTGCCCCCGAAATTCCAACTTTAAATTTGTATAAAAAACTACATTATGGCAAAGTTGATCATTACCATCATGCTGTATTTCCTTCAGAAAGTAATTTAGCTCAGTTTACAACACCACAGGATATGGTCCTAGCTTTGGATTTTGTAGTCGATGCTTTTAATGCTATGCGTGATCATTTTTTGTTTCTGGCTCAAAAAGGTGAGCTAGCTAGTGCTAATGAGTCTAGTTTTTTTACAACAGACCTAGTGCCTAAAAAAGGGTGGCAAAGTCTACACAAGGCTTATCACTCTCACGTTGAATATATTTATAGAAATTTTTTAGTTCATGTGGCTCTTAAGAGAGAAAGGCAAGAAAAAATGCATAGCTTTGCTTCTTTTATTGATGTCATAACTCCTTATTTTTTGGATACCTGTCGATCTTTTCCTATCACCAGAACTGGTTACATATACTCAAAATATTGTCCAATCGCTGTTAGTGGCTTGGTTATTGAGCTTTTTAAGCTTGATCACAGTATAGATAGACCTAAAGAAATGATGCTTGAGGATATAAATTACAAGGCTTACGCATATTTAGCCAATAAATATGGTTTCTATATTGATAAAAACGCCCCATGGCGCTTAATAGCTAAAATAGGTTCTTCGAAATTAGAAAGGTTTATGAATCCTTATGGTATATCCTCCCTATATGAAAAAAGAGAACAGAAACCCGCACCGACTGTGCCATCCCCACCAAACTATTTGCATAATGACGGCTTACAACTATACGAAGCAGTAAATGAAATTCAAATGCAGCTGGAAGAACAGGAAGAAACGATAAAGGGACAGCAAGAACAAATTATGGAAGAGGTAGCCTACCAAAATGTTTTTCAAGGTTATTTTTACAAAGCTCACGAAAGTGATCCAGAATCATTGAAAAATTATTTAATGCATTGGTACAACTCTTATGTTTCAGCTAATCAGTACATCACAAAACCTAGTTTTTGTGAAATATCTCAGGAAACAAGGACGGTTGAAAAAATAATAAAACCAGTGGAAAAAAGTGAAGTGGATTTAGTATTGAATTCTAGAAATGTTTTAAATTTGTATTTTCATTTACGCGCTAGAGAAACTGCAATATCAATGACTGCTAAAAGATCAAAGGTGGTGTTTAGCCGTATTGAATCAATTCTAAAATATAAGGGGTATGATGCGGCCTTATCATACATAAATCAATTATTTTGTGGTATATATGCTCCAAAGAACAACAGGAAAAAAATGCATGGAGCTGGCTATAACTATGGAACATATACTGATGATCTTGCCATGAATGAAAAAATTGTTGAGGACAAGATTAAGAAAAAAAGTGCTCACGAACACTTCGGATCCTACTATAACAAAAAAAATATTAAAGATTCTTATTAAAAAGAATTTTTTCGTGCTTATTTTTTGATCCGGAGGTATACTTTGTTATTCCAGGTTTTAGACTATCGTAAAGAGTGTGTTGGCTTGTTTTACGATGGAAAGATCTTGCAAGAAATTCCAAACGACCTATCTAAAACGTGGAAATATTGCGATTATTTACCTGATGATATAGAATATGCTAGTTTGTATTGTGACGGAAATACATTAGATGTGGTTTGTCCAGAATACTTAAAGATACAATGGCTTTCCGTCTCCAACAAGATGAAAGCTTTTATGCGATCATTCCGCGAAGCAAAAATTTCTCTGGAAGACAATTGTTTTTTTGATTTAGTTCCTTCAAGTTTTTTAATTGATTATTTTCATGTTAAAAATTTAATTACGGAGCATGTATTCGAAAATTATACTAAACCTAAAAACTATAATTTTCTTCTATCGCTCACAAAATTTGTTGAATCAGTTGGAAATAGGCCACTTAATATTAGCACAAATCGCAATATACAGAAGAGTCAAGATATAAAGATTGCAAAATTTGTTAAAAACAACTCAGACAAAAGATATATAGACTACAATGTATTCGGAACAAAAACCGGTCGACTTACAACAAAGAAGAATAGTTTTCCCATATTAACTTTTGAAAAACAATTTAGATCAGCACTAAAACCAAACAATGATTGGTTTCTGGAGTTTGATTTTAATGCTGCAGAACTTCGAACTTTGTTAGCTTTGTCTGGACAAGAGCAGCCACAAATTGATATTCATGAATGGAATGCAAAGAATGTTTTTAATGGTAAGTTAGATCGTGAAGAGGTTAAAAAAAGAACTTTTGCATGGCTTTATAACCCACAATCTCAAGATTCAGCTTTAAGCAAGAAATACAATAGAGAACTGGTGGTAAAAAAGTACTCCACTCAGAGCCAGGTGACAACCTTTTTTGACAGGACGATTGAGTCAGACCCCCGTCGTGCCTTAAACTATATTATTCAGAGCACAACAAGTGATCTTTTCTTGAGAAGGGTTTTGAATGTCGATGAAGTTTTGAAGTCACGAAAATCTTACATATCCTTTACTTTGCACGATAGCGTTGTTATTGATTACGCAGAGGAAGACAAAGATATATTGTCCGAACTTATAAATGTTTTTTCCAATACAGAACTTGGGTTTTTTAAGGTAAATGTGAGCGCAGGAAAAAATTTTGGCAATATGGAACCTTTGAGAATACGAAACTAATTACTAATAGTGAAAATATCACCTTTGCCAATTTTAGGAGAAAATAATGGCCATGCGACTTACAAAACAAAAACTAGTAAAAATAATTAATGAAGAATTAGAAAATATTTTGGCCGAGGCCGAAGAAAAGGGTTTAGGTAGTTCTGAATTTAGAGCCCAAGGTATAGAGACTCAAAAATCCGCCACAACAGGTGGTATCGATGCTAATGAAAGGAAAACCATACAAGACATGTATGCAGCTCTAGTTAATGCTGCAAAAGCTACAAAGCTAGAACAGGGTCGTCTCGGTGGTCTTCTTAAAATGGTACAGAAAGAGCTAGAGAAGTTGGGTTACACTTCAGCCGCTCCGGACGCTGCAGCGGGTCAAGGACAACCTGCTAAACCAACTGAGTAGTAAAAGAGGTATAAATGGAGACAATAGTTGGCTTAGGGAAAGCCGGCTGCAATATTGCAGAAAAATTCACACAATATCCACAATATCAAGTCTACTTAATCGACTCTGAAGAAAGAGAAGCCTCAAATTTTAAAAAGATACCTAAGAGAAAGACTCATGAGGAATATGAGAGCAAGTGTCCATCTTTCAAAACTTTTTTTAGCAAAATTGAAGGACCCTGCTTGTTTGTTGTCGGTGGTGGTGGAGCTATATCCGGAGCCACGCTTAGAGTTTTAGAGCAACTTAAGCATTGTGATCTTCACGTTTTATATGTGAAACCAGATGTTACACTTGTCTCCGAAAAGAAGCAGCTAAGAGAGCGTGTTGTGCGAAGTGTCCTGCAGGAATTTGCACGTTCGGGTTTATTGGAAAAACTTTATATCGTAGAAAATGAAAAAATAGAGGCTGCGATAGGCGATATACCAATCGCAACTTATTACGAAAAACTAAACGAGGCATTGGTTTATGCAATTCACATGATCAATGTTTTTAATAATACTACACCAGTATTAGGCACCTTTTCTGAATCTTCTAATATTACAAGAATATCTACATTGGGCATGGTAGACGTGCAGAATGGTGTTGAAAAATTATTTTATGATTTAAAATATCCTCGTGAAAAATATTTTTACTATGCTATAAAAAGCAAAGATTTAGAATCAAGAGGTGAACTTTTAAAACAAATTGTTTCACAGACTAGAGCTAAAAATGATGATATCTCTCGCTCATTTTATAGTATATACGCCACAGAATATGAACAAAATTTTAGTTTTTGTGTTTTTAATACAAATTTTGTCCAAGAGGGAAATTTTGAGGATTTTTCTGTTAACTAACATATTTTTGTTCTTATTGTGTGTTGGATGTTAAAACAGAAATTCGGAAGATTTGCCGAATTTACTCTACCTAAGAAGGAGAAAATTATGGGTATTGATATGTCAAAAATGAAAGCTAAACTTGGCGCTTTAAACAACAAAGGAAACAAAGATGTTTTCTGGCGTCCAAAGGATGGGGAGCAAACGATTCGCATTCTTCCTGTATCGGACGGTGACCCGTTCAAGGAGTTTTGGTTTCATTACAATGTGGGCAAAAGCCCAGGCTTTTTGAGTCTTAAGAAGAATTTTGGTGAAGACTGTCCTTTGGATAAGTTTGTCAAGCAACTTTGGTCTGAAGGTGATGAAGAGAGCGTCAAGATGGCAAAAAATTTGTCCGCTCGGCAGCGATTTTTCTCACCGGTCATTGTTCGTGGTGAAGAAGATCAGGGTGTTAAAATTTGGGGTTACGGAAAGATGGCCTATCAGGAACTACTGAATTTGGTTCTCAATCCTGACTATGGCGATGTTACGGATGTTGAAGACGGCACGGATCTGGTGATTACTTACGGAAAACCAGCTGGAGCGCAGTTCCCACAAACAACCATCACGCCTCGTCGACGTTCCTCCCCTCTGATTGAGGATAAAAAGAAGGTTTCTGAAATGTTAGAAACTATCCCCGAAATTTCTGAGTTGTTTGAGAAAAAATCCTACCAAGATGTCCAATCTTTGTTGGATGAATTTCTTCTCGGAGACGATGGAGACGCTGAAGAGGCTTCTTCAGAAGAAAGCAAATACTCTAATGGTTCTGATACGGCAAAAAATTCAGTTGATGAAGCTTTTGCTGAACTCTTAGGTTGATGAGTACCCGCAGGAAGGCATGGGGTTACAGATGTCTTATTTTTACTCAAAAGGAGAAATAATACCATGAAGGTAGTAAAAAAGGGACATAATGTGAAGGTCCATTATAAAGGCACATTGAATGATGGAACGGAATTTGATAATTCAAGAAATAGGGGAGCCCCTTTGAACTTTGAAGTCGGAAGCGGTCAACTTATTAAAGGTTTTGATAGTGCTGTCCAAGGAATGGGCTTGGGTGAGGTCAAAACAGTTACATTGCCCCCGTCAGAAGCTTATGGTGAATTTGATCCTACATTAACACGGGAATATCCAAAAACTATTTTTGATCCAGGCATGAGTCTTGAGAAAGGAATTGAGGTTCATGGTCAGTCCCCGCAGGGTGAGCCTATTATCGCCACAATTGAGGATTTTACAGACAAAACGGTGACTTTAAATCATAATCACCCGCTGGCTGGAAAAGAACTTACATTCGAAATCGAACTAATTGAGTCCGACTCCGAATAGTAAAAACCGCAGGGGGGCACGGGTTTACAGGTGTCTCACAATTTACACATTGGGGAGCATATAAAATATGGCTAGAAAAGCAAAAAAAATTGGCAATCTTTCAATTAAAGAGATGAAAGATTTAATTAACAAGAAAGCAGGAATAAATGTTGCACATTCTCTAAAGGAGGATAATCCTACTGAGGTAAAAGAATGGATACCCACAGGCTCAAGGTGGCTAGACAGTATCATCAGCCGCGGCCAACTTGCTGGAGTGCCTGTAGGAAAAGTTGTTGAAATTGCAGGTTTAGAAGGTTCTGGCAAATCTTATATGGCGGCACAAATTGCTGCAAACGCCCAAAAAATGGGCATTGATGTTATTTATTTTGATTCAGAATCAGCCATTGATCCCACCTTCTTATCTAATGCTGGTTGTGACCTTGATAGACTTCTCTATATTCAAGCTCAAAGTGTCGAGTTTGTTTTAGAGACTATAGAGGAATTATTAGGTACAAATGATGGTCAGATGCTTTTTATTTGGGACAGCCTAGCTTTAACACCAGCTATTTCAGATGTTGAAGGCGATTTTAACCCTCAATCATCCATGGCTGTTAAAGCAAGGATCTTGGCCAAAGGAATGTCAAAGTTAACTGTACCAATTGCAAACTCACAATCGACTTTTCTTGTTCTAAATCAGTTAAAAACTAATATACCTCAAGGTCCCGCAGGCCGTATTGAGGTTATGATTAATCCTTACACAACTCCAGGTGGAAAAGCTATGCACTATGCATATTCTTTAAGAATATGGTTGACAGGGCGTAAATCTAAAGCTTCATATTTAACAGACGATAAGGGCTTTCGTATTGGTTCGGAAGTAAAAGCAAAGCTTAAAAAGAGTCGCTTCGGAACCGAAGGAAGAGAATGTACGTTTAAGATTATTTGGGGTGGAGATGTCGGTATTCAAGACGAGGAGTCTTGGCTTGAAGCAGTTAAATCTTCCGAGCATATAAATCAGCGTGGCGCATGGTACGACTTAATCTATGAAGATGGTACAACCGAAAAGTTTCAAGCGTCAAAATGGCTTGAAAAGCTTAAAGATGAAAAGTTTAAGGATCGTATTCTTCAGATTATGGATGAAGAAGTGATTATGCGCTTTGAAAGGAAAAGTGGGGATGCATCTCATTTCTATGATCTAGATGGAGAAAAAGACTCTTAAAATAATAGTAACAGTGCCTATATTATATATGCAAAGAAAACCAAGCTCTTTGGGCTTGGTTTTTTTATAGGGCCTACTTATTAGTAGCGAGGAATTTTATAATGTTAAAAGAAGTTGATGTTACAAAACAAACATATAAAATAGAGGGAATTTTAGCTTCAAATAGAAAAGTTAATTTGACTGATATTTTGTCACTTGTAAGGAAAATTGAAGGTGTCACAACTGTTTCTTTAGTTGGTACAGCAGTGCCAGTAAGTGATATATCTGAGAAAGCCTTGTTACGAATTAAGGCCATAATAACACCCGGACAACAATTGTCTGAATATAGAAGATTCTTGTCTTCTAGAATTCAAAATCTAGAGGGTGTTGTAAATTTTCAAATTAAAAGATTTGAGAGACCACAATAAACGGCTTAAAGGAATAAGTGTGAAGTTTTGCCAGAAAGAGTATTGATCATTGATCAACTTAATTTATTTTTTCGTTCTTACATTGTTAACCCATCTTTATCAAAGAACGGAGATCCAATTGGTGGCCTTATGGGCTCCATCAAAAGCCTTCAAAAGGTTGTAAGAGAAACATCCCCAGACAAAGTTGTAATTTGTTGGGATGGCCCAGGAGGCTCAAAAAAAAGAAAATTGGTTCATAAGGAGTATAAAGCTGGCCGCAAGCCGCTCCGTCTCAATCGTGATATTCGACATTTATCTGAGGATGAAGAGATGAAGAATAAAATCTGGCAACAGACACGATTGATAGAATATTTTGAGCAGATGCCAGTCATACAATTGATGTACCCCGACATCGAGGCGGATGACATTATAGCGTACGTTACTAGGATGCCGGCTTTCAAAGGAAAACAAAAAATTATTTTATCAAGTGATAAAGATTTTTTTCAGCTACTTGATAACGAAACTATCCTCAACAGACCAATTCAAAAGGAAATCTTAAACAAGAACATGATCTTGGAAAAATTTGGTATCCATCCCACTAATTTTACTTTGGCGCGTGCGATGGTGGGCGATAGAAGTGATAATCTGGAGGGTGTCGGAGGCATTGGGTTGGCCACAGTTACAAAGAGGTTTCCTTTTTTGTCAGAAGAAAAAACATATTCCTTAGAA
>MDSZ01080945.1_pt1 | contig 32986 bp, 36 predicted proteins | sample 811201 | NCBI WGS metagenome assembly MDSZ01 (sample SAMN05326647, study PRJNA326480) | marine metagenome | isolation source: seawater | place: Indian Ocean: North | collected 2010 | reverse complement strand
ATTCTATGACGTAACAGAAACAGATATTGTTATCGTCAGAATACTTCATGGTAGTATGGACTTTGTGAAACATTTATCTTCATAAAACCAATAATAGGGTCTATTTCCCATAAGATACATTATCACTCTTAGAGTAATAGATGCGGCACATGTAAAATCCCGCCCTATTGGGTAAGGTTTTGCTTTGTAAAAAACTATTATAAAGGAGAAATGGGTCTAAACGCACAAAGGTGGGTCTAAACGCACAAAGGTACAAAATCAGCAATAGGATTTTTCTAAGCCGCCATTTTAGGCGGTTTAATGCCGAAAGAGTCTTTGAGCTTTTCATCCGAGAAATCATATTCACCGAGCAAATTGATGTGCGCCCAAGACATTGGAGAATGCGTTGAAATGGCCTTCAGTAAAATCTGTCTGTTATTGTCATTTTCTGCCGTGGTCAGTTTTTGTGACAAATATAGATAATTCCAGCAGATAATTGAGTTTTTGATAAGCCGATTGCAGCTTTCTGCAATCTCCTGTTCCTCTTTTTCTGCGTGCAGGAATTCGCGCGGACTCCCAACAGCAATGGCGCGCGTAAATCTATTTGAAAGTTCTACTTTATTGAGCTGTTTTTCAATATCCTGGCGGAGCTGCACATCATCTATATAACGCAAAATGAACAAGGATTTTACGATCTGACCAAAGGCTTTTAAGGCTTTATATAAAACGTTCTGTCTCGAATATGAATTAAGGCGTCTAAAGATATCAGAAGCACTGGTTTCCTTGAGTTTTATGGTTGTTATCAATCTTAAAATATCATCCCAATTCTGGATAATAAGATCAGCGTTCACGTAATTATCGGGCTTGATATGCCATTCGCTCTTGGCAGCATGCTGCCCGGATTTGAAGATGTAGAGGCTTTGCTTTTTCAGGTTTTTGATCCGCGGCGCATAGGAAAACCCGAGCATATGTGTTGTGGCAAAAATCGCTTCGCTGTAGCCGTGCGTATCGGTGGAATGAATATCGCTTTTGATGACATCATTGCGCATGAGGCCGTCAACAACATAGGCACTTTCCCTCTCGGAAGCGCTAAACACAAGGGAATGCCAAAGAAGGTTTCGCTCGTCAATAAATGTGTAGGCACTTGCGCCCTGACCCTTACCAAAATATTTGAAGGAATAATTAGCATTCAGTGATTCTGATCGCACCTCGAATTTCTGTCCGTCACTGGCAGTGTGCAAGGTGTCTTGGCTTTTTCGGTAGATGTTCGGCAACTCCATCTGATCCATAAGTTTGAGAACAGCATCATTGGCAGCTTGCACGTTTTCCAGTGAAAAATACCAATTGACGGTGTGTTGCAGAGCGTTTTCTTTGATATTCGGAGAGATCTTAGCCATTTTGCGTGTACCGATAGAACATCCTAGCCCCATAATTCCAGCATAAAGAAGCTTATCTGAAGCGCTATTTTTAGTGTAACGGTTTTGCCAATGCTGAAATTCTCCCAGAAAACCACTGTGATGATTGACGGTTGAAAGAATTTCCGTGAGCGGCACATAATTTTGTTCAGGAAAAAACGGTTTGAGTGGATCAGACTCAATCTCATCCTGTTTTGGCGTGGCAATATTATAAGCCTTACTCTTGTTGATTTTGATGAATAAGTTGCGCCCTGCGGCGATATTTGCATTTGTTGTCTGATATTGCTGGTGCAGAGCTTTGTCCAATATTTCAAGCACTTCACGAGGGTTGCTAAAATCCTGCATTCCCGCTCGATGCATCAAGGCCTCTTTCTCGGTCTGCCATCTGTCTTTGCTGATCATATACTTATCCAAAGACTGGTATTTATAGGAATGTTGTAAATTGAAAGTTCCTGATTTTATCGCCGAGGCAATGTGCTGAAATAAAAACACCTTGTACAATGAGGTACGAAATGAGCCATCTTCACTGAAAATAGCTTGATACTCTGCCGGTGATAGAAAGCCGGAGGGCGCTGATTTATTGATATTTCCATCTTTGTTCTTATAATATTTCAGCGCTTGTGCTAAATCGTCGGCACTATTTTCGGCCTGAAAATCCAACATTTTGATTATGCGGCCAACCCGTTTTTGTAGCTTCAAAGAACGGGATTCTAGGATGTCATAATATTGACCGTCCGAGACATACTGTTCAATATCTTGCTTTAGGGTGGAGTGCTCACTTTTTGCACTCTGAATATGAGGATGACCAACTTTCAAAATCCTTGTGATTTCAGTGATTTTCAAGGCAGGATCGATAGCCTGGTCATTCAATATTGTCTGAATGCCGTCCAGAACACCAAAAACATCAATTTCTATTTTATCCAGTAATACCTGTACCGAGCGTGTCTGCTCTTTCCGGCGTTCAAAACTTTGCTCTTTATGCTCACGGCTGGCCGCATTCTCAAAGGTTTTGACTGTGCTTAAAAACACATCCACCAGATTGTCCTGCAATGAGAAAAACTGATGGGCGATGAAGGCGGTAACATGCAAGTAGCGGTCTTCCTCTTCCCGCCGAGAGATTTGAAAAATTCTGGATTTGATAACGCTGCCGGCATAGTACCGGATAGCCTCATGATCCAGATTTAAGGCTGAAAACACAGGCTGAAGTTGATAATATTGGTTTTTCAAATAGAGCAAATCATCCAGTCTTTCGCTGACTTTTGCAGGTTTACTGGACTGTGAAAGTTTTTTCAGTGTTGTCAGCTTGTACGGTGATTTCTCAGAATTTTGGTTAATATCGTCATCTTTGCGAAATAATCCATCTAAAAGCGCCTGATTTTCTGTATTTAAAGAGGCTTGAATTAATGCAGTCAGATCATTTTTACGCGCTTGTAACGCTTTCAGGATCATGTCGGAAATCCGGTTATATCCGGGGATTTGAATTTTCTCTCGGATCATCAAATCAACACAGCGCCAGAAAATAAGATTGGGCTTTAGGTTTGAGAGAACCATAGAGCGGATTTCTTGGTGGATGAAGTTTTCTGTGTCACGTCCCCAGACTTTGAAACCACACAACGTTAAAATAAGCGTTTGATGATAATGAGAGGTTCTCTGAGGGTATTGCCCAGGATCAAATGTATCGAGAGCAAAACCTAATTTACGGGAGACATACTCAATATCGGATCGATGATAGCGTTTGGATGAAAAGAACCGTTTTCCGGCGCTGAAATATCCATAGGCTAAAACAAACGCAATTTTGTTGGCTGGTGTACGAAGTTTGTTAACTTCCTGCATAAGATCGGGCGGTGTTTCAAAAAACTGTTTTCTTTGTGCGCTGTTGAAAATTGGAGGAGTGTCAAATTCATCTTTTTCACCGGTGCTGAGAATATTCATACGTGGCATGTGAAATACTCTTTCTTTTCTTACTAAAACGCGTTACCTTTTGAGTAAATATTGAAAGAGGTTTTTGCAAGCATAAACTGCGCGGAAGTATGTAACAGGCAAAAGCCTTTTCTAAACGGTCGTTTGTGAAAGGATAATAATGTGATTTTTGGATATAGCCGCATCTCAAAGGGCGATGATCAGAATGCCAGATTACAGATCAAAGCGTTTAAAGAAGCGGGCGTTGAAAAAACATTCGAAGAAAATGCTTCTGGCGGCAGGTGGGATCGACCAGCCTTACATGCCATGCTCGATCAACTCCGCAATGATGATGTTGTTGTGGTCTGGAAACTGGATAGGTTATCACGATCCCTAAAAGACCTGCTGGTCATCATGGAAAAAATTGATAAAGCCGGTGCTGGTTTTAAAAGCCTAACCGAATCCATAGACACCACCAATGCGGCAGGGCGCATGATGATGCAGATGGTCGGCGCTTTTGCAGAATTTGAGCGAGAAATGATACGTGAGCGTACAAAAGCCGGGCTTGATGCCGCCAGAGTCGAAGGACGGATTGGAGGTAGGAGGCCAGCTTTACGCGAAGATCAGCAAAAGGATATCGTTGAAAGTGTTCTTTCAGGCCGTAAAACCGGCGCACAGATGGCCAGACTTTACAATGTCTCCGAAGCTACAATCTCCCGCGTGGTGGCAAAACACAGGCAACCAATTACCTAAAGTCCTATGGCCGCTTTTGTTCCTTTGTGCGTTTAGACCCAACGATACCCAGTTCGAACCCGATGAAAAAGATTATAGACGATGGTGTTTGCAAAACAGGCTCTTTGCCAATCCCATTAATGATCTTACTACGGAATGGATTGCGGATCAGGACATCCTGCAATTTCCAAATCACATCGTGAGTGTCGGAGACGGCCCTTATTTTCCGGCTGCGTTTTCTGCTCTAAAGCGTGAGTTCTGTTTTGCCCGGTTCATGGCGTTTGAGGGCATAAACGGTATTCATCCAGAATACGAAAATAAAAAATTGTTTCTGACCAACACATTGGACTACGTCCATTATGACGGGGCGATAGAGAAAATAAAAACAGCGTACAGGATCTGTTTTAGTGTCTTTGACAGTATCGCTTTTTTAATGAATTCCTATTTCCAGTGTCGTTCAAAACATATCGCTTTCAGCTCCCGCTGGATTAAGGACAATTTCAAAAATAAAGAGGCTAATTATTTCATAGATGCGCTTTACTGGCTTGCCTGCGACCTAACGGATAATCCGGACGTAACAAACAACCCAGAAAAATGGAAAGCTCCCAACCCGCACGCTGCCGAAATTAGAAAAATCAGAAATACGATTGAACATGGCTGGTTGCGCGTGGCAGAGCAAGACAGCCGAGTGTGGGACAAAGAGAGCGACTTTGCCTATATAATAACTCCCCAACTCCTTCAGGAACGTACTTTGGAAGTATTAAAGCTGGCTCGATCCGCCATGTTATATTTATGCATGGCCGTCTCCTACAATGAATCTCAAAATAAAAAGTCTGAAGACTTTATTTTTACTTCTCCCATTTGTTTGGTAGACGATGAGTTTATGTCGTTTTAAGTATTTTCCACAATCGAAGATATCGCTCTGAAATTTCGTTTAGTCACCTCCGAAGAAGTGACAATGCGTCATCAAGGGCAGATGTTCAAACAATATGGAACATTGCTTGCTAAAAGTCTATAAATCGATTGATAGTAACGCGCTTAATGTAATATCAAACTGAATGCAATGGACAAAAAACTGCGTCATGTTCTTTATCAATAACATAAAGGAATTTTCCGGTCGCCCCGGAGGGAGCGCGTCTCCCCTGCTCCCAATCTTGTCCCGTGCGTAAATTAAAGCCAAAATTTTCAGCAAATTGCCCTTGGCGCATATCTAATTTGCCTCTCATACACTTATCTGGACTAGAAAAACCGGATTTTTGTACTACGTTACAGTCGGTTAAGTAATGTTTCTTGTTAAGCAAGGAGTGTTGAAAATGAGCGATAAAGAAAAGAGAATTGATGTTTTAGACGATCTGGATGCCATCCTGAAAAGCCACATTCATATTCTCGGCTATGACAAATTTCTGCATGAGAAAATCGACCAGTTGAAGGCGCTTCTCAATTTTCCGGAAGAAACGGCGGTAGCCTCCAGCAATCCTGAGGCAGCAGCTTTGCTGGAAGACGTCATTGAGCATGCCCGCGACCTGGCCGCCCAGGAGCAGCGGATACTCGATGAAAGCCCTTCGGCCTGCGACAATCGGCTGGAGGAAGAAGTGCAGAGCTATTTCAGTCTGGCGGCGCAGCTTAAAAATTTCAGCGAAAAATACGGTTTTACAGCACCGGATTGAAGAGGCGGCAGGGAGAATTACGGGATGTTTAATTTTCTGCAAAATTGCACCTTGTATCAGATGCTGGATATGTACCGGGATATCGGCGCTCCTGTCGGTGAACTGGTCAGCCAGGGCATCGATTTTTACGAAAACACGGTAAACCCCTTAAGTGCGACCGATTTTGGCAAGGCGTTTTTGGCCAATCTGGATGCGATTACCGATCTGGCCATGACATATAAAAAACCGTCTTTCGGGATCGCGGAAACGCGCATCGGGGATAAGCCCGTAAAGATCACGGAGCAGATCATCGAACAGCGCCCGTTCTGCGACCTGGTTCATTTTGCCAAACAAAACGGGCAAGAGGGTAAAATGGAGGATAAGAACCAGCCGCGTCTGTTGATATTCGCGCCTATGTCAGGCCACTATGCGAGCTTGCTGCGCGGCACGGTGGAAGGATTGCTGCCGCATGCGGATGTGTATATCACGGACTGGAAAAATGCACGCGATGTGCCTTTAAGTGAAGGCGGGTTTGATTTTTACGATTATATCGATTACGCCGTCGATTTTATGAAGCACTTGGGGAAAGACGCCCCTCTGCATGTTTTGGCCGTTTGTCAGCCCTGCGTGCCGGTATTCGCCGCCGTGGCTCATATGTCCGCAAGTGGCGAGAAGGCCGTGCCCAGAACGCTGATGATGATGGGCGGTTCCATCGATGCGCGCAAAAGCTCGAACCATGTCACAAAGTTTTCTGAACAGAACGCGGAATGGTTCACCAATAACCTGATTACGATTGTGCCGCCGAAATATCCCGGTGCAATGCGAGCGGTCTATCCCGGCTATTTGCAATTGCTGGGTTTCCTGTCGCTCAATATGCCGCGTCACCTGGAATCCGGCGCAAAGCTATATCGGAATATCATTCTGGGCAGCGAGGAAGACACGGATAAAATCCACCGCTTCTATAAGGAATATTTCTCCGTTATGGATTTGACGGCAGAATTTTATATGCAGACCATACAGCTCGTCTTCAAGGATTACAGCCTGCCGGAAGGTGTTATGATGTATCGCGGCGAATATATCGACCCCGAAGCCATCGAGCGCACAGCCCTGTTTGCCATTGAAGGCGAGCAGGACGATATAGCCGGAATCGGGCAGACGAAAGCGGCGCTGGAGCTATGTGATAACCTGCCGGACAGTGCCAAAGCCTATCGTCTGCAAAAAGGCGTTGGCCATTACGGCATATTTAACGGCTCCCGCTACAAAAAAGAGATCGTTCCAGCCATGCTGGGTTTTATGAAGGCGCATTCTTAAAACAACGCACGGCTTTTCTTATTTATCCTTTGCCGAAACAAATATGGGAGTTGGGCCGCTTCCAAACGGATTGAAGCCCGTCTCCTGACACCAGCGGTAAATATCCTCGTCCCATGTGGAACTATCCGGATTCCACCACAGGGAATCATCTGTGTGCTCCTCTTCTGTTTTTTGTGCTGTTGCCGTCATGATGCGCCTTTCTTCTTTGGTACGGACTGGCCGACCAGTTTTTTAAATAATTTCCGAAAAATACGTCTGTAAATTAAAAACTCCGGATGGAATTGCACGCCGAGATAAAAATTATGGCCGGGCTTTTCAATCGCCTGGATGACACCGTTATCTTCCTTGGCGGTCACAATCAGACCGGGTGCGATTTCCGCTATGGATTGCTTGTGAATGGAGTTCACGCGAACAATAGTCCGGCTAAGGATTTTATGAAGCAACGATCCGTTTTGTATCGTTATTTTCTTGCGGTAAAAAATGTGGCTCAGCCAGCTTGCGGGATAGTCCGCTTTTTCATAGGCTTTACTGACATCGAGGTGGAGCTTTCCGCCACCGGCCACATTCATAAGCTGCGCCCCCCGGCAGATTCCAAGGACGGGCAGCCCCTCATTCTCCGCTTTACGAAGCCAGTACATCTCCATCTCGTCGCGGTCGTGGTCATATGCATAATCCTTCTTCGGCTCAGGCTCGTCCTGAAACAAAGCCGGAAACACGTCCTTTCCCCCGCCAAGTATTAAACCCTGAACATCTGTCACGCTCCTGGCATTCTGCGGCGTTATCTTAAGCGGTTTTCCGCCCGCCAGCCAGACGGACAGCCAGATAAAACCATAGGCAAAATTGCCTTCATGATCGGGTTTTGTAATGCCGATAACAGGTCTTTCCCGCATAATTCCCTCACCATTTTATTTCCGGCGGCAGCCGCCCGTGCCGTATGAGCGAGCTGAAAATAAACATGATCCCGAAAATGATAAAGGGATCTTCCTTGAGTGGCAGTTCGCTTTTGGCGTCCCGCACCTCCTGCATGATTTTTTTCAGCGACTGATAGGCGTCTTTATAGCTCATCTTTCTGGCGATGGCTTTATCCAGATCGCGCAAGCCTTCCTTGATACTCCGGCTTTCAATATGATCCAGCACATCCTCCCACGAGCCGTCCATGGCCGTCCGGTCTTTATCAGATTTTAAAATATCCTGGATGGCGGAAAACAGCCAGACGGTAGGCACTTTCGTTTTTTGACCGACCTTTGCCGGGCTTGCCGGAGGGACGGAGCCTTTAACGGTCAGCTCATAAAGCAGCCAGGGAAAATCAATGCCCGATTCCACCGACTGGAACAGCCCGGCCCAGAAACGCGGATTGATCTCGATCAGCCACGGCTTTGAATCCGTGTTTTCATTCCACATGAAATCGATCTCGGCCACGCCGTTCCAGCCGATCTCTTTAAAGAGCGGTCTGACCACTTCGACAAAAAGCCTGTCATCCACCGTCTCCCGCACGATACCCGCGCCGGACTCGGCAGGGAATTTCCGAATGTTCCGGTACGCCATGCTGGCGCGGATGTCGCCGTCATCGCACAGCACCGCCAGGCAGTAATCCTTCCCCGTGACCGCCTGCTGAACGAGCGGCGGCCTGCCGTAACGCACGCTGCTTTGCCTGTAAGCCTCCAGCAATTCCTTACGGTCTTTGACTTTGCTAATACCACGCCCGCCCACATCGTCGGCGGGCTTGATCAGCGCCGGGAAGTCCACGTCTTTTAAATCTTCTTCGGATCCGGGCAGCCATGTCCGGGGAATATGGATACCCAGCTCTTGCGCCGTTTGCGCCAGCCTATCCTTGGGATGAATGTGTTCAATGCTTTCAAGCGCAGGCGCCGCAATCTGAATATGCTTGGACAGCCGCTCCGCATAATGCGCGATAACAGGCGTTTCCCGAAAGACAGGGATCAGGACATATGGACGGTCGTCCTTTGGCTTGTTTTTAATAATATGCTTTTCCAGAGTGTCTATGAATTTTTCCGGATCTTTGGCGTATGGGGCGTGCGTAAACGTCTTGTTCACAAAACGCGAAAAAGACAGGACGGTAAAATCGACGTCGTCGCAGCCAATCACCTCGATGCCGCGCTCACCGAGAGAATGGGCGATTTCCAGAGCCATAAGGCTTCGCCCATACATCACGATGGCGCGGCCCGGATGAGGAGATAACGCGCTTTTCGTCATTAAGCGGCCACTCCGGCGGCATCGGACGGCGCGCTTTTCTCTTTTTTCTTTGCCTTCAAGGCCAGCAAAAGCACGGACATGCCGTAAGCGCCTAGGTTAATCGCCAGTGCGAGGGCCATGTATAAAAGTCCGGCCAGCGGGAAAAACACAAAGACCAGCACGCCCATAATGATCGAGACGATCCCTGCGGCCAGCAGCCAGCCCCAGCGCGGGAAAGGCCGGAACATAAAGGCCATGGCGACCTCAAGTGCGCCCTCCAATAGGAGGAAAACGCCTAAGACAATACTTAAGGCCATCAATCCCGCTGCCGGGAAAAACAGCATGATTCCCCCTGCTATCACGGAGAGCAGACCGGATAGAAGACGCAGCCAGCGTTCGCGGCGCTTGAGAAATAAAAATACCTGCATCCCGCCGCTTAAAACCAGCAGAACGCCAACCAGGATATTGATGCCGAGCGCCGTGGCGAATGGCAGGAACGCGGCCAGCAGACCGGACAGGAAGAAGACAATGCCTTCAAAAATATACCAGCCGCGATTATTGGATATTTCTTCCTCCAGCCGTTGTTTAAAGCCGTCGAAATTTATAAATTCACGATATTCATATGATACAAACATGGTTCATCTCCTTATCTGTGTTTCGTTTATTTTGTTATGCCACCTTCTTTTTGCCTTTGGAGCGTTTATCGCTGTCCTTTTTTTCATCGGTCTTTTTATTGGCGGGCTTGCCCTTATTAAAAAGAACCTCTTTTTTCTTTTCGTCATAGGATACCGCGACAGCGTCCCCTGGCTTGAAGGATTCGGCCAGCATCTTCTCGGCCAGCCCGGCCTCGACTTCGGTGCGGATATGGCGTTTTAACTCGCGTGCGCCGAATTCCGGCTTGAAGCCGATCTCGGCCAGATAATCGAGCAGGCTGTCCTCGAATTCCAGCGTGATCTCCTGCGCGTGAGCAAGGCGTTTGACGCGCTCAAGCTGCAGCCCGACGATATCGCGTATCTGCTCCTTGGTCAGGGAGTGGAAGACAATGATCTCGTCGATCCGGTTGAGCAGTTCGGGGCGGAAATGATGGCGTAAATCTTCCATCAGCTCCGCTTTCAGATCGTCATAAGACAACTGCTCCTTGCCGTCCTTGCGGGCGTTTTCCTGAATGCGGTGCGAGCCGACATTGCTGGTGGCGATAATGATGGTGTTCGAAAAGTCCACCACGCGGCCCTTGCCGTCCGTCAGGCGGCCATCGTCAAAGACCTGCAGCAGAATATTGCTGACGTCCGGATGCGCTTTCTCGATTTCGTCAAGCAGTACGACCGAATACGGACGGCGGCGCACACGCTCGGTGAGCTGTCCGCCCTCGTCATAACCGACATAGCCGGGAGGAGAGCCGATCAGGCGCGCGACCGCATGTTTCTCCATATATTCGGACATATCGATACGCACCATTGCATCCTCATCGCCAAACACGGTTTCGGCAAGAGCCTTGGCCAGCTCGGTTTTTCCAACCCCTGTCGGGCCGAGGAACAGGAAGCTGGCAATCGGTTTGCCGCTTTCGCGCAGACCCGCGCGGGACAGGCGCACGGCTAGCGAGACGGCCTTGACCGCTTCGTCCTGACCAATCAGCCGTTCATGCAGCTTGCCCTCCATATTCAGCAGCTTTTCTTTCTCTTCGGCGGTCAGATCGCTCACCGGAATGCCCGTTAAAGACGAGACGATCTCGGCGATATGGCTCATCTGAACCACCGGCGTTTCGCTGCTGCGCGAGGATTGCCATTCCTTTTCTTTCTCCTCGATCTGTTTTTCTCTGGATTGGATATCTTTTTGCAGTTCCTTGGCGCGGTCGTAATCCTTGCGCGTATTGGCTGATTTCTCCTCCCGCTGCATGGATTTAACCTCGGCCTGCATCTCCAGAATATCCTGCGGACGCGAAGTCGCGCCGATACGCACTCTTGAGGCCGCCTGGTCGAGCAGGTCGATAGCCTTGTCTGGCAGGTAGCGGTTGGTGACGTAACGGTCGGAAAGTTCCGCCGCCGCCGTAATCGCTTCGTTGCTGATGCTGACCTTGTGGTGCGCTTCGTAGCGGTCGCGCAGACCCCGCAGAATGGCGATGGTCTGTTCCACGGTCGGCTCCGGCACGAAAACGGGCTGGAAACGGCGCTCCAACGCGGCATCCTTTTCAATATATTTCTGGTACTCGTTGAGCGTTGTCGCGCCGATCAGGTGCAGCTCGCCGCGCGCCATGGCGGGTTTGAGGACATTGGCGACATCCAGACCGCCTTCACCGCCGCCTTGTCCCGCGCCGACAACCGTATGCACCTCGTCGATAAAGACGATCAGGTCATCCTTGAATTTGACGATTTCATCCAGCACGGCCTTGATGCGTTCTTCGAACTCGCCGCGATATTTGGATCCCGCGACCATGGCGTTCAGGCTCAGCTCGACCAGCCGCTTGCCTTCCAGAGCCTCGGGCACTTCGTCATTGACGATGCGCTGCGCCAGCCCCTCGACAATCGCGGTCTTACCCGTTCCCGGCTCACCGATCAGAACGGGGTTGTTTTTCGTCCGGCGGGCAAGAATTTCAATCGCCATGCTGATTTCCTTGGAGCGCCCGATAACCGGATCGAGTTTGCCCTCGCGCGCAAGCTGCGTGAGATCGCGCGAATATTCATCCAGTTTCGGCGTTTCGGATTGCGGCTTGCCGCCCGCACCGACGCCTGTCTCCTTGGCGGTCTTTTGACGCAGAGATTCAGGCGTGAGACCATATGTTTTGAGAATATCATAGGCATGACCTTCCCCGGCCTCCATCAAACCGATCAATAAATGTTCGGGGCCGATATATTCGCTTTGCATTTCACGCCCGGCAATAAAGGCCTGCTGCAGAGCCGCTTTCATGCGCGGCGATAGCCCGATCTGCGACGTTTTATCGCTATCTTTTTCTTCTTTTCCATTTTTTTCCACCGAAGCGTCAAAAACATTATGCTCCAGATGTTGACGGATATCGTCCGCTGAAAGCTTAAAGCGCTTCAGGATACGCTTGACCACATCATTATCGCTTAAAACATAGAGCAGATGTTCCGTATCAATGATGTCTTTTCCTTGCTCATGCGCCTTTTGGGCCGCTTTTTGCAACAATTCCCTGGCTTCGTCATTCATATAATCCTGTAAATCCACGGACTCGCGGTCTCCCAGATTTTGCGCTTGAGTGCCGCCGGAACGTGGTGCACCGCCTTCATTCCCGATCACGCCACTGTAAAAGGGATCGCGCCCGCCAAAGAAATCGTCAAAAAACGAACTGCCGAACATCGATTCCAGAGGCGAGCGAAAACCGCCGCGCCGCCCCCCGGCCTGACGCGCCAGCTCCTGATAATGCTCCTCGCAAAGCTCTTTGACTTTCCGAAACCCGTTTTCTACCATTTTAACGCGGTAGGCGGCTGGGTTGCCGCAAATATCACATCTTCCGTTACTCATTGCTCATCTCCTTTATATTCTCAAATCCTTCCATGTTGGTTAAATAATCAAATCCACAGTATGTTGCACGCTCGTGCGCATCACATAAGCCACTTCCTGCGCCGGAAGTGAATCGCGGTGATAAAGCTGACGCACATGGTAATTCATGGGCAGCTCGTCCTGCTCTTCTTTCTCGGCCAACGCTTCTTCCGGAGTAGGCATATCGCCTGGCACAATGTCTTCCCAGCGCGTAAAATCGTCCGGCTGGTGCCAGTCCCAGAACTCGTCTTCCGGTTCATCCGGCGCGTGGGGAGCTTCCTCTTCTAAAGATACTGTGGGCACGCCCCCTGTGGCTTTTTTATGCTTTGCAATTAACCGTTCCAGCGTCCGGTGCAAAATCGATAACAGCCATGCTTTCAGGCTCAGATTTTCCGGTCGGCGGGATTTATAACGCCAAGCGTAAATCAAAGCCTCATCAACCAATCCCAGAGCGTTCAATTCGCCGGGATCAAGCTCTCCAATATTAACGTAGTAACTGATGTCTCTTCCGGCCGCCTTTTGCAGTAATTCCAGATAAGGCGCGATCAGTTCATAAAACTTCTCCTTATCCTGGCGTTCGACCATGGATTCCCATTCATCGTATTTTTCTACCTTTAATGCTGATTGTGCGTTCATTTTTTGCCTCCTTTCTTACCACGCCCAATGTCCACGGCGCGGGCTGCTATTGGTTTCATCGTTTAGGCCAGCAAGTTTTTCCAGTTCCCGCACACGGTTTTGCGTATTGGGATGGGTGGAAAACAGATTGTCCATCCGGTTCAAATGCAACGGGTTTACAATAAACATATGTGCGGTCGCCGGATTCTGTTCGGCCATATAATTGGGGATGCGGTGCGCGGCTGCTTCGAGTTTCTGCAGAGCTGTTGCCAGCGCCAGCGGATCGCCGCATATTTCCGCACCGCCCTTATCGGCTGAATATTCTCTTGTGCGGGAAATTGCCATTTGCACCAGCATGGCCGCCAGCGGCGCCAGGATCATCACGATCAGCGACCCCCATACACCTGCCGGACGGTCTCGGCTGCCGCCCATCGGAGCCAGCCAGAACGCAAAATTGGCCAGCATGGAAATCGCACCGGCAATAGTCGCCGTTACAGTCATGGTGAGCGTGTCGCGGTTTTTAATATGGGCCAGCTCATGGGCCATCACGCCGCGCAGCTCCCGCTCGTTCAAAATGTCGATAATGCCTCTGGTTGCGGCCACGGCAGCATGGCTGGGAGAGCGGCCTGTCGCAAAGGCGTTAGGTTGGGCGCTCTCTATGATATAGACGCGCGGCATGGGCAGATCGGCGCGCTGCGCCAGATCGAAAACCATGTTATACAGCGTGCCGGATTTGACCTGCTTCGCGCCATACATACTGAGTACGATTTTGTCCGAAAACCAGAACGCGCCGATATTGGATATGGCGGCAAAGCCGAGGGCGATCACCATGCCGGACTCGCCGCCAATCATCCATCCGGCCCAACCGAACAATGCCGTCAGACCGGCCAGTAATATAAATGTTTTTAACGTATTCATCATTGTCTTTCTCCTGGTATTGTTCGTCGGTCGGGCCTTTCTTTATCAGGACGTCATATCCTGTGGCCAATGTAGCAACACTGTTTTTTGCCCTTTCCCGTTTACCTCAATGGTGCTTTTCTTTATTTTGCCGTTGTAAACGGCCTCCACGGTATAAGTGCCGGGTGAAAGGTTAGTATAAAGAAAAGGCCCTTGGGCTTGGGTCTGCAAAACCACGTTGCCTTGTGCATCATGGATCAGAATATCGACATCGCTGACATAAGCGCCGGATGCCAACGCAAATGTCAATTTGACGTTATATTTGTTTTCAACACTTTTCAGCGCAGTACGCTCTTCAAAGCCAACACCTCCCGTTACATAGGGAATATTGCCCGCATAATGCTCTTCCACGCCGGAAAAAGAGGCGTATGCCTGCCACGGCCATCCGAGCAACACACTGGCGCATAGTAACATCGCTAATTTTTTCATGGCTCTATCCTCCTTTTTTGCTTGAAGCCGGAGGGAAGCACGCCGCCTGGGGGGAAGCTAGGGGCATGCTCCCCATCTTTGTTAAGCGGCTTTTTGAATATCAATCACCTTCGTTTCTTCTTCTTTCGGTTTTGCAATTTCCTTGCGCGGTAAGGTGATCGTCAAAACACCGTTTTTAAACTTGGCTTCGATGTCATCCTCGTTCACATCTTCAGGAAGCGAGAGGACACGTTTAAAGGAGCCGTAGGAGCGTTCAACGCTGTGATAATGCTCATCCTTCTCCTCTTTTTCGTGCTTTTTCTCACCGCTGATCGTCAGGGCGCCGTTTGCGAGTTCGAGTTTGACATCGCCTTCCTCAACGCCGGGAACTTCGACGGTGATTTTATAATTTTTCTTGTTTTCCTTGATATCCACGTTCGGTTTCAGTAGCGTTCCCTGCAAATTACCGAATACGGATCCTTCGCTCATAAGACGCGGTAAACGTCCTACACCGAAATTGGAAAACACGCCTTCAAACATGCGGTCGATCTCCCGGTGGATGTTCAGAAGCGGATCATTTGAGAAGATCGAGGGAAGAGAGCCGCTCTGACCTTGCGCTTCACGCTGCACAGGCACATTGCCAGCCTCTTCTTTTTCCTCATGTTTGAACCAGTTCCATGGGTTCCATTTTTGAATGTCGAGTTTCATTATTTTTCTCCTTTCTTTTTTTTAAGGTTTAAGAGTTGTCGTTTTTAAAAACCAAAGTGAACCAGTCCGCTGCCGGAGTGAACCAGTCACTCTCTACGTCTTCAGAGTCTTCCTGCCCTGAAGAAGCTGTTTTGTCGTCTGCAGGTTCTGCATCAATTGATCCAGAGATTCCTGCATTTTTTTCGTCCATTTGAGTTTTGTTGCTTTCATGATCATAAATCACCTCCTCAGCTTCATTACTGGTTGGACTTAAAGGGGCTTCAAAGCTCACCGGAACAGACGCATCTGAGTATTCCGGCGAATCTCCGTAAGCCGGGCCGGCTATGGTGAACGCGGCGATAAGGGCTGCCGCGCCCACCAAGGCTACAAAGGGATCAATCAGAGTACGTCTATCCATCATGATCACCTCTTTTTACTGGCTATTGTCCTGTTGACTGTCTTCAGTCATGGAGGTCATGTAACCAGTAATTTTTTTGAAGAAACCTGTTCCGGATTTCCCTTCGGAAGTTTTTTCGCGGATCGTTTTGATTTCTTCATAAAAGCCCTCAAAGTCTTTCTTCTCGCCGTAACCAAGGGTTTGCGCGAATTTGACTTCAGACTCAGCAGCATCCAGCAATTTGGTAAGCTGCTCGTTCTGCTCCGCAGTTCTGTCCTTGGTTTCAGCCAGGACTTTGGCTTGAGCCAGCAAGGCCTCGGCATTGGCTACAGGGATCGGTATGATCGTAACGTCCACAGCCAATGTGTTTAAGGCCACTTGCAAGACGGTTTTCGCCTCTTCAACTTTGCCGTCGTCAATAAAGGCGGCGGCCTGTTTCAGGGCAGCCGGGTATGATGCCATCGGCAGGCTGGTTACAGTAATGGCCGTTTCGCTTGCCAAAGTCGAAAGCAAGGCTCTGGCGTCCTGTACCTTACCGTCTTCAAGCAGGTCTTCAGCCTGGTCGACCATACGCTTTGCCATATCCGTGCTGGTGATAATGTCCTGAGAATTGGACGTGACCGCTACGGGCGCAAAAGCAAGGCGCGGTTCGCGGGCAAGTACAATTTCCAGCTTACCTGTCGCCTTTTCCAGCGAGGCCAGTGCGTCTTCTGTTTTGCCTTCATCCAGGGCTTTCAGGGCATTCGTGGTTTCCTGTAAAGCGGCCAGGGCTTCAGCAGTAATTTTTTGACGTTTTTCGGCTGTTTGTGTTTGAGTATCCTGCTGAACTTCAGCCTGAACGGTTTCCGTCACCTTCTGATCAGCAGCAAAGGAGGCGGCGCTCGGGGCCAGCAAAACACCGGCCAGTGCCAGGGCGCAAACGCCTGTTTTAAGTTTACGCAGTAGATTTTTTTCAGTTTGCAGTGTCATCGTTTTTCTCCTTTCATATCGTCTAATGGTTTAAACAATGCTCCGCCCCACGCGCAGAAACACTTCTGCGCTTCAGGCCGCGTGTACTGCACGCGAGGCGGTAGCGGTAAAATTTAGTTAGTTCTTTTTCTTACCCTCAATGGCCTTGCCATTCGTGCCACCGACCTGGATCGGAATCATCCGGGGTTTTTTCTCCTCCGGAATTTCACGCACCAGATGGATCATCAGCAGGCCATCTTTCATTTCGGCATTCGTGACCTTAATATAGTCAGCCAGACGGAAGGTTCTCTGGAACGACCGTGTGGCAATGCCGCGATGCAGGACTTGAACGCCTTCATCCGGTTCCTTGTCACGGATTTTGCCGGATACGTTCAGCTCTCCATCGTGCAGAACGATTTCAAGATCATCCATCGTAAAGCCAGCAACGGCCATGGTGATCTTGTATTCGTCTTCACCGAGTTTTTCTATGTTATAGGGAGGGTAATTATCGACAGCGTCTCCTGCATCGTTCAACAGACGTTCGAACATATCGTTGAATCTGTCGAATCCAACAGTCTGACGCATCAGTGGTGTTGTCAGTGTCATTACGTTTGCCATCTTCAATCTCCTTTCGCTAAGCAAGACTAAAAACAACATCTATATTATGTGATTTACAGCCCCCTTATGGGGCGTCCGTAAATCGACTCTTTTTACGAGCTACTATTATTTTTAGATCATTTTATCACGAAGTCAAGAAAAAATTAGCACTCTCCCCTGTAGAGTGCTAATTCTCTAAGTTACGGAGATTTAAGGTCTTTTTCCAAATCGTCTTCATCGACTTGTTCCGCTTTGACAGACTGGATGGCCTTGATGAGTTTGAGCGGTTTTCTTATGGCGGGAAGCTCAATATCTTCAACAAAACGGCAATCAAGATGCACACGGCCATAACCTAAAAAATATCCGAGCAAGCCGTGATTGATGTGTTCCGCCCGGATTTCCCCGAGATCCGCTTCGTCGATTTCCACGCGAATCAAACCGCGCTTATAAATAATGCGCCGTGTGGTGAGCACAATTTCGGTATCAAAATATTTAATAAGCAAAGTCAAAAACACCATAATTCCTGCGGCGAAAAAAATAAGTGCCAGCGGTGAGAACGGCTTGAAATAAGGCAGCAGAAAATCAGGATATAGATGGTAGATATTGGCGCGTCCTCCGCCATAGGTATAAAGAAGGTGATCGAGCAAGAAGCCCAAGCCGCAAAAAACGCAGAACCAAAAAAGACCCTGCACAATATAAATCCAATGCAGCCTGGTCATCGATACCAGCCGCTCGCGTTTGGTCAGTATGTTCTTGACATAGCTCATAAATATGCACCTCCAGTCCATATATTTAGGCATTAGCACTCTCTTGACAAGAGTGCTAAAAATATTAGATAATTTCATATATATGCGATGATTCGCGTATGGCCCATATGGGCATAATACTCTTCCTTAAAGACACTGGAATAAGAGTATTCGTTGTTCAAAGGAAGAGCGGCGGATCAGCGCACGCATATAGTTTTGATTGTGGTCTTGCTTAATGAAAGGAGATTGTGATGAAAACACGAAGACCGTCATATATACGCCCTTATGCGGATACTCTGCGTGATATCGTAGAGAGCCGCGCATGCCTGAAATTTTCACCGAAAGACACCGTGCCGGATATCATCGACCGCATGCACGCAGAAGGAATCTCTGCGGGCGCCGTTATTGATTCCGCCGGGCAGTTTGTAGGTTTCATAACAGAAAAAGAGATTGTATGCCGGATTTTCGGACGTTTCGAGCCGCATCGCGGTGTGGATTATATCCATGAACACAAGGCCGTCAGCCACATGAGCGCCTGGGACGTGATGATATTAAATCCGGATACGCTCCATGTAGATGACGAGGTTGAGGATGCGCTCGATCTTATCACCTATTTCGGCTACCGTTATATGCCGGTTGTCGATTCAAAAGGAAAACTTGCAGGCATTGTTGAGGCGGAGGAACTGCAGCAACACGTCAATGCAAAATCTCAAACTTTGAAAGAAGCAGGCGCTTCACTTCCGCCTTATATGATGCAGCAAGACCTGGGTCTCCCGTATGAGGGATTGTCCCAGAGCTACTAAATATAAAGAAAGGAGGTGAACGGTAATGCGTATGAACGATGCAGTGCGAGACAGCCTCGCAAGACGTGTGGATACGGTCGGGCAGATCGTCGCCGAACGACCCTTCCTGACATTCCATACAAAAGAAAGCATCGAGCATATCGTCCGGGAGATGCAGAATAAGCATCACGGCGCAGTCGGCGTTACGGATGCGGAAGGCCGTCTTGTCGGCCTTCTGACCGAACGGGATGTTTTGCGTAAAATCTTCGGCTCGTATGGCGAAAGCCAGGCCGCATTTGATGAACGCCATCATAAATTGTCCATATATCCCGAAACGCTGACGGCCTGGGATGTGATGGTGCCGGATCCTGTGTGCCTGTTTGAAGATATGCCAGTGGAAAACGCTCTGGATACCATCAAGGAGCACGGTTTCCGCTTTATGCCTGTCGTTAAAAGAAATGACCGGGGAAAGCTCACAGGTATTGTCAGCGAACGGGAGCTGTTCTGGCATACACAGGAAAAAACCCGGCGCCTGGTGGAAAGCCAGAATAATCTGCTTTCCTATTTCATGCACCATGAGCCTTACGGTTATGGCGGCGATGTGCCGATGGATACAACCAGACAGTAATAGAAGAAAGGAGGAACCGCTATGAAACCTGACTATGAACTTCAACGCACTGGTTCTGCCGCCCCTGGTGGATTCTCCGACTTTGAGGCAGCCACCCGGTATTTAAAAGGCAGAGATTGGGACGTTATCCGCAAGGATGACCCTGATTATTTTACATTCCCCCAATATACTCCGGGGAGCTGGGAGCTCGACATGAGCAGCGTCAAGGCCCGCAGCGGCGATCTTCGGGATCATAATAAAACGCTTCTGCGGGCCGATTTCGAGCGGGCAACAGAGGCTGAAGATACTCTTGTGCTGCCCGCCCGGCAGACGGCCAGTCAGGAAGTGTTAAAAACAGCGCGGGGTAATATGGCCCGATACCAACTGCATCACTGCGGTGTTCTGGATGAGCGCATATTGGAGGCGTTCCGCGAAGTGCCGAGAGATCAGTTTATTCCCGGTATGGAAGGGCAAACAGTCGCCTATGTCGATACCAGCCTGCCCTTGGGTGATGGCCGCTGGAGCATGGAGCCGCGCGTTTTGGCCCGCATGATTCAGGAAGCTGAAATAAAAGAAGACAGCTATATTCTCGATATGGGCTGCGGCACCGGATATTCTACGGCAATCCTGAGCAAGCTGGGCGGCTATGTCACCGGGGTTGACAATGTCGGCACGCTGACCATGACCGCGCGCAAGCTGATGCAGGAAAACGGGTGTTACAATACAAATATCGTCACCCATAACCTGAATCATCTGAAAACGCTGGAGAGCGAATACGATGTGTATTTCATCCACCGTTATGACTTTATTTTTATAACGGGGGGTGCGGTGACACACCTGCCGCCTCATATCAAGGACAAGCTGAAAGAAGGCGGGAAAATATTTGCGGTCGTAAAAGAAGACGACAGTCCGTTTACGCCCGGCAAGGTCAAGGTTTTTCTCAAGGTAAACGGTCAGCTTTCCAGTTATCCATTGTTGGATGCCCAGGTGCCGCTTATGCCGGATCTGACATATGACCGTCCCTTCCTGGAGAAATTTATGGCAGGGCGATGTTAAGGAGGAAAGGAGATGCAGAATATCCTGATTATAATCGGCCTGGTTTGCCTGGCAGCAGCAGCGCTCTGGCCGCTCCTTGAAAAGAGCGGTCTAGGGCGGCTGCCCGGCGATATTGTAATAGAGGGCGAAAATTACGGTTTTTATTTTCCGGTCATCACCTGCCTTTTGGTCAGCATCCTCCTGAGCGCCGCGTTCTGGTTTTTTAATAAATAGCGGGGGAAAGGAGACGGTATGCCCATTACGACTTTCATACGCAGGGAATCCGGGAGCGGTTTATTGCTCATCATGGCGGCCTTGCTGGCAATGATCATGGCCAATACGCCGTTATCGGGCATTTATGGCCTGTTGCTGTCCACGCCCGTTTCGCTTCAGATTGGCGAGTTTATTCTCGCCAAACCGCTCTTGCTCTGGATCAATGACGGGCTTATGGCGATTTTCTTCTTTCTGATTGGTCTTGAAATCAAGCGGGAATTTATTGAAGGCGAGCTGTCCAGCCCCGATAAGGCACTTTTGCCCGTGATCGCCGCCATAGGCGGTATGAGCGCGCCTGCCCTTATCTATACGTTTTTCAATTACGGTGATCCGCTTGCCATGCGCGGATGGGGCATTCCGGTCGCCACTGATATCGCATTCGCGCTTGGGGTTTTATTGCTGCTCGGTGAGCGTATTCCTAAAGGATTAAAGGTATTTTTGCTTTCGCTGGCGATTATTGACGATATCGGCGCGATTTTAATCATCGCTCTTTTTTATACGGAAGATGTGTCAGTGACGACCCTTTCCTTCGCTTTTGTCGGTTTCTGCGCCGCCATGCTGTTAAACCGTCTGCGGGTTATACATACGGCGCCTTACATTCTGCTGGGAATTTTTATGTGGGTCTGTGTTTTAAAATCCGGTGTGCATGCGACCCTGGCAGGCGTTTTACTGGCCATGACGATCCCGTTGCATGTTGAAGGTCACCACGGCTCGCCTTTGCTTCGCCTGAAACAGGCTTTGCACCCCTGGGTCGCCTATTGCATTATGCCTGTATTCGCATTCGCCAATGCGGGCGTATCCTTTGAGGGGCTATCACTGGATATGCTTCAGGACGGCGTAAGCATGGGCATTGCCCTCGGGCTGTTTTTAGGTAATCAGATCGGCATTTTTTCCTTTGTCGCCCTTGCTGTTTTATTCGGCCCCTGCAAGTTGCCGCAAGGGGTCACATGGAAACATCTTTATGGCATGGCCGTGCTGGCCGGGATCGGTTTTACGATGAGCCTGTTTATCGGCACGCTCGCCTTTGACGATCCGCTGCGCGGCGCACAGGTAAGGCTGGCGGTGTTCGGGGCATCCCTCTTATCCGCTTGCATGGGATATTTTATCCTGAAATATCAATCGGCTAAGAGTCACGGTTCTATTGAAAACAATGCAGGAAGAATTACTTTATAAAGATACGGAAAGGTAAGTAAAAATGACACAACAACAGTTAATAAAAGAAAACCGGCCCCCATCACAAAACAACAAGCCGCAGAATAACAAATTGCAGGCGCTCTATGAGGCGATGCAATCGCGCATTATCGGACAGGAGGACTTGATCCGCTCCATGATCATAACGCTTTTGTGCGACGGACATATGCTGATTGAAGGCATGCCTGGCCTGGCCAAGACCACGGCGGCCAAAACACTCGCCGAAGCCCTTGAAGGCGATTTTATGCGGATCCAGTTTACGCCCGACCTGTTGCCCTCCGATTTGATCGGCACGGAGATTTATATGCATGAAAGCGGCAATTTCGAGTTCCGCAAGGGGCCGCTTTTTAACAACATCATTCTAGCCGACGAGATTAACCGCGCCCCGGCCAAGGTGCAATCCGCGCTGTTAGAGGCCATGGAGGAAAAGCAGGTCTCGGTCGGGCATCACACTTATGAGTTACCCTCCCTTTACATGGTTCTGGCCACTCAAAATCCTGTGGAACAGGAAGGCACGTACAGCCTGCCCGAGGCGCAGCTCGACCGCTTTTTGATGCATGTCAATGTCAGCTATCCGGGTCATGACGAGGAGATGGAAATCCTGAAGCTCGATGAAAAGCTGGAACAGGAAGAACAGACGAAAGCAGGCAAAAAGCCCGTCCCTGTTATCAAGCAGGAAGAGATTTTCACCGCACGGCGCGAGCTGACAAAAACCTATATGGACGACAAGCTGCGGCATTATGCCGTCTCGCTTGTCAGCGCAACGCGGGAGGCGGAAAAATACAGTGAAGATCTGGCGGGCTGGCTGCAATTCGGCGCGTCCCCGCGGGCGACGCTCGGCATCGTTCACGCCGCCAAGGCGCTGGCCTGGCTGGAAGGCGCCGATTACGTCTCCCCCCATCATATTCAGCAGGTCGCGCCCAATATCCTGCGCCACCGCATCATCCCGACCTTCGAGGCCGAAGCCGAAGGCGTGTCGCGCGATACCATTATCGCCCACCTGCTGGACGTTGTGGCGGTGCCGTAAAGGGAGGCCGTGCAAATGCTTTACCCTGACTTTGAAGAACTTTTGCAGCTTGGATACCGCGCATCGAACGTGAATCTGATGTCGCGGCGCAAGGTGCAGTCCATCGCGTCCGGCGATCACCGCTCTCCGTTTCGCGGCAAAGGGCTGGAGTTTGAAGAGGTGCGCGAATATGTGGCGGGCGACGATGTCCGCAATATCGACTGGCGGGTAACGGCGCGTACGGGCAGCCCGCATCTAAAGCTGTTTACCGAGGAGCGCGAACGCAGCATCATTATCTGCACGGACGTTAATTTATCCATGCGGTTCGGCACGCGCGGCACGTTTAAATCCGTACAGGCGGCACGCGCGGCGGCGCTTCTGGGCTGGGCGGCCAGCCGTGAGCACAACCGCATCGGCGGCTCGTTCTACGGCAATGTGCCGGGCGGGATGATGTTCGTTGATCCTTCCCGTTCCCGCCAGTCCTTATGGCAGATTTTAAAGCAGCTTTGCGACCGTGAGGAGTATAATAAAGAGCCTGTCGCGCTGGAAGAGCATTTGAAATATCTGACCAAGGCCGTGCCGTCCGGCGCGCTGGTCTTCATTATCAGCGATTTTTTAACGCCGTCCAAAGATTTGAAAAAGGCGCTCAGCCATCTGCACCGCCGCGCGGACGTGGTGTTGGTTTCGGTCAACGACCCGGCTGATAAACTATTGCCTGCTATCGGCGCTGTGGAGTTTTGCGGCGATACAGGCCAACGCCTGATCGTAAATACGTCCGATAAAAAAGGCCATATTGCTTATGAACGGGAATGGACGCGCGGCCGGATGGCGCTGGAATCCATCGTCGCCTCACTGGGGCTTGGTTTCGTTCAGATTACAACGAACGGTGATGTCTATAAGGAATTGATCGGCGGCCTGAAACGGGTCGGCCGGACAGCCATACATTCACGGAAAGGAGGAAGCGTTCATGGTGCAGCCGCAGCAGCAAGTCATGATTCCGCCCGCCACGGACGGGACGCAGCAGCTTCTCTCCCGGCTTAGGGATATTCGGGGCCTCGAAGATGTAAGCTGGTGGCCGCTGGCGCCGGGCTGGTGGATGTTGCTCGGGCTGGTTCTGGCAATTGTCTTGGGTCTGGTTCTTTTCAGGAAATGGCGGGCCATGCGCGCCCGCCGCTTTGAAGCGCGGCTTAAAGCCATGCTGGAGAACCTGCGAAGCGAGGCAAACGTAAAGAAAAAAGCGCAAGGATTGTCCGAGCTTTTGCGCCTTTCTGCTCTGCGCCGATACGGGCGCGCGGCGTGCGCGGGGCTGGAAGGCCAGGACTGGCTGGACTGGCTAAAGGCGCACGACCCCAAAGGCTTCGACTGGCCGGACAAAGCCGGAATTTTAATCGAAGCCCCTTATATGCCGGATCAGGCGGCGGCAAAAAACGATCCTGATTATGATGCACTCTTTAAGGCGGCGGAAAGGTGGGTGAAACAATGAACAACCTCTTCCCCTCAATCAACTGGCAAAACCTGCATTTCGAGTGGCCGTGGATGATCACGCTCTTACTCGTGCCGCTGCTCGTGAGGGTGTTATTTCCCCCGGCGGAACGTCAAAATAAACTGCCTGTCATCCGCTTTCCGCACCTGGAAATTCTGCGCGCGGCTTTTGGCGGGTTTTCGCCTACCCAAAAAGCCGGAAGCCGCCTCTTTGCCATTCTGGCGTTGTTTTTCTGGGCCTTCCTGACGCTCGCGCTCATGCGCCCGCAGATCGTCGATCAGATGAGCGAGGTGGAAAACCAAGGCTATGACATTGTTTTGGCCGTGGATCTATCCGGCTCCATGCGCGCGCTGGATTTTGCGACGAAGGAGAATATGGTGAACCGTCTGGATGTGGCCAAGGATGTCGTTTCCGATTTCGTGCTGGATCGCGAAAGCGACCGGATCGGCCTTGTGCTGTTCGGCGATTATGCCTATCAATATGCGCCCTTGAGCCAGGATACGCAGGCGATTGCGAAAATGCTGAAAGAAACGGTCACCAGCATGGCCGGGGACGGCACGGCCATAGGTGACGCGATTGGCTTGTCGGTCAAGGCGCTGAGAAACCGCGCGGAAGGCTCCCGCATTATCATCTTGCTGACCGATGGCGAGGATACGGCCAGCTCTATCCCACCGCCGCAAGCAGCCAGACTGGCGCAGGACTATGGCATTAAAATCTACACTATAGGGATCGGCAGTAACGGACTGGTTCCTTATTCCGATCAATATGGCCAGATTGTGATGGCGCAAATGCGTCTGGACGAAAAGCTGCTGCAGCAGATTGCCGATACCACAGGCGGGAAATATTACCGCGCGACCGATCCACAGGCGCTGAAAAAAGTTTATGACGAGATCAACCGTCTGGAAAAAAGCAAATCCGAAACGCGGCGCTATCTCATCCGCACGCCGCTTTACCGTTACCCGCTATCCGCCGCGCTGGTCTGCCTGCTGCTGATGGCGCTCATCCCCGTCTTTCAAAACGCGGCAAGGAGGATAAGCCATGCATGATCTGCTGTCTTCCATACTGCCTGAAAGCTTTAATTTCGCCCAAGGCGCCTGGCTCTGGGGGCTGGCCGTCCTGCCGATCATCTGGATTTTATTCGCCCTGTTTTACCGGGGCCATGGCAGCACCGCCCGGAAACTCAAAGACTTCGCCGATCCGCATTTGATACCCCATCTGCTGGAGGACGGCGAATCTATCGATAAAAAAACCGGACGTCCGTGGAAGGCGCTCGCACTCTGGTCTTTGCTTTGGATTTTAGGCGTATTGGCGCTGGCCGGACCGCGTTGGGATTTTACGACTGTCAAGGCGTTCGCGCCTAGCAGCCAGCTTGTGATTGTGCTCGATATGTCGCGTTCCATGGATGCGGCTGACGTCAAACCCTCCCGGCTGGCCCGCGCCCGGCAGGAAATCGAGGATATCCTAAATGCGGGAGCCGGGACGAATATCGCGCTGATCGCCTTTGACGCCGCCCCGCATATGATCACCCCCTTATCGGACGATGTCTCCTCCATAAGACGCCTGCTGCCGTCCCTGACGAGCGAGATCGTTTACAGCCAGGGCGCTGACCTCGCGGCGGCGCTGGATATGGCGGCGGGCATGCTGGAGAGCGCGCCCGGCGCGAACAAGCATGCTCTGGTCTTAAGCGATGGAGAATTTGAAAGCAGCGACGCCGCGCTCTACCGCGCAACGCAGCGGTTAAGCAAAGCGGGGGCGCGGCTGCATGGTTTCGGGTTTGGAAGCGGCGAAGGTGCGCCCGTTCCGGATGGCAAAGGCGGCCTTGTCAAAGACGGCTCTGGCCGAACCGTCATGACCCGTCTGAATGAAGAGCGGTTTAAGCGCCTCGTGCAAGACGGCGGCGGTCTCTATAGGCGGTCGTCTTACTTGAGCGACGATACGAACGCTCTTCTTTCGCAAGTAAAAACGTCCGGCGCGGCAGCGGACAAAGCGCAGAAAACGACCATGTTCTGGGAAGAGCGCTTTTATATCTTCCTGCTGCCCGCTGCGCTGTTATTCCTGCCCTTTTTAAGGCGGGGTGCGGCCTTCCCTGCGCTTGTGGCATTCTTTATCCTGCAGGGGCCATCCTCCGCGCACGCCTTTGAATGGCGGGATTTATTCCTGAACAAAGAGCAGCAGGCTGCGCGCGCCGTAGAGGAAAAACAATATGATCAGGCCGTGCAGGGTTTTGACGACCCTTATCAAAAAGGCGTCGCGCAATACCGCGCCGGGGATTATCAGGGCGCAGCGCAGTCTTTTTCCCAAAGTAACACGCCGGAGATACGGGAAAAGGCCCGCTATAATCTCGGCAATGCGCAGCTTATGGGCGGGCAGATCGAAGAGGCCGTTAAAACCTATGAGGCGCTGTTAAAAGACAATCCGGATCATGAAGACGCCAAATATAATCTGGAGATCGCCAAAAAGCTGCTGGAGCAGCAAAAACAGCAACAGCAGAACCGGAACAATCAGCAAAATCAGGATCAGGACAAACAAAACCAGTCCGGCGGTTCAGGGCAGGACGATCAGAATCAGGATGAAAAAAATCAGGGCGAGCAGCAAAAACAGGGAGAGAACGGCCAGAATCAAAATGAGCAGAACGGAGAAAATGAATCTGCCAGCGATCAAAAGGGACAGGACAGGGCCGAAGGTGAAAAGCCGGACGAACAAGGCCGGGAAGATAAACGGAAACAGGAGGAGCAAAGCGGCGCGCAAGGGGATGAGGACAAGCGCGATCAGGAGCAGCAAGACGAGGACGGTCAGCGCAAAGGTCAATCGACGGCGCAGAACGAAGATGGAAAAAAACAGGATATAGATCAGCAGGCAGGTCAGGAATCAGATAGAAATTCGGATGAAATCCCAGAACAAAAACAACCGCCTCAGCCGGGAGCGCAGGAAAGCGGCCAGCAGACCAGACCACGCACACAAAAGGATATCAACGCCGATCAATGGCTGGAACGCATGGAAAGCGATCCGGAGCAGTTTTTGAAAAACAAGTTCTATATTGAATCGCAGCGCGCAGGCGCAACGAAAGGAGATGACAAATGGTAACAGGCGCTCAAAGACTTAAATTATTTGCTATAGCTTTTATCGTTCTCTTTAGTCTTTTTATAACGGCGCAGGCCTTCGCCGCTTCCCTCACGGCGAGCGTTGACCGGGCTACGGTGGGCGCTGGCGAGAGTTTCCGGCTGGAATTATCCTTATCCGGCGCTTCGCCCAAGGACGGTCCGGATTTCACGCCGCTGGAAAAAGATTTCACGATTGTCTCAAAGGGCCAGTCCTCGCAGACGACGATTGTCAATAACCGCGTTTCCAGCAGTATAAACTGGCAACTCGTCCTGATTGCGCCCATTGCCGGGGATTACCGGATCCCGCCTTTAACCATCGATACGGATGAAGGCCGTCTGGAATCCGATCCCCTTAAAATCAGCGTACGCAAATCGTCTGCGCCCGCGCCGCAGGCCGGGGCGAATGGAACGACCGGAACCGCACCCAAGGCTTTAAGCGTTCAAACCGATATCAGTACCCGCACCCCTTATCAGAACGAGCCGGTGCTTTATACAGTCAAGCTGGTTGCGGCGCGCAGCGTTGGCGATGTGGGCATACCGGAATTTACCGTTCCGGATGCTGTCGTTGAAAAGCTGGGGGATGCCAAGGTCTATGATGCGCGCGCCGGAGGTGCTCCTGTAAAAGTGATCGAAGCGCGTTATCTCATCACGCCGCTAAAGTCCGGCAAAATAAAGATTCCTCCCTATATCTTTCAGGGTCAGGTTGTTTCGGACGTGCAACGCGGGCGGCGGAGCCTGTTTAACGATCCTTTCTTCGATATGCCCGATCCCTTCGGCATGTTTGAAGGCTTCGGCAATGTTGCGACGACCGAGCCTTTTGCGATTGCTGGAGATGAAGTAACGCTGGATGTTAAAGCACCTGCTGCGGCCATGGATCCCTGGCTGCCGCTCTATGATCTACAAATATCGGAGAATTTGAGCGGCGCAGAAGATGCCAGAGTGGGCGAACCGCTAACCTTGAGCCTGACCATGGTCGCCAGAGGGGCAAGCGGCAAAGTCCTGCCCGGCTTAAACGGTCAGATCAAGGAAAACGGGGATTTTAAAATCTATGCCGACAAGCCGGAAACATCCGAAGATATCAGCAAAGACGGCAAAACGATCAGCGGCTGGCGGCAGGAAAGCTACACACTTATCCCGCAAAAAAGCGGCTCTTTGACTCTGCCCGAAATCAAAGTGCCCTGGTGGAATATTGAGCAAGGTCAGATCGCTTCTGCCAGCGTGCCAGCGCGCACCATAACGGTCGCGCCCGGAACGCTCTCGCAAACAACGTCCGCGCCGACAGCCGTAAAACAAAGCCCGGCTTCTGCGCCCGATCATCCAGAAGACAGCACCGTTTCAACCTCGCCGGCCAGCACTGCCCCGGAAAAACTCTCCGTGGTTCTGGATAGCGGGCAAGGCTTATCCAGCCCCCTTCATATTCTGATCGCCGGTCTTGGATTGATGGTTGCGGTTCTTCTTGGCGCTGTGATTATCCTGTGGCGCAAGCTGAAACACCGGGAGCGCCCCGGCGAAGAATTGCCGCATAAGCCTGTGAGGGCTGCGAATGAAGACAAGGTTTCCCTGTCCGTGGTCAAAAAGGCGGAAAACACGGAAGAACTGAAGAAGGCGGTGCAAACATACGCGCATCAACATTTAGGAACGTCAAAAAACGCCTCGCTGATGGACATCTATCAAACGCTCACCCGAAACAATCCGCAGGCGGCGTCAGCAGAAAACAGACAGGTTTTCCTTGATCTCGATGCGGCGCTCTACGCCGGAAAAACCATCGATCTCGACCGCATTAAGGATAAGATTGTTGCTTTTTTAAAGGCGAAGCGTTGTGATGACCAGTCCGGCCACCCCGGCAAAATGCGAATCAATCCAAGCTAATTTATTTAACACTTTATATGTGCACGACAGTTGGGGAAGGCCAGTGATACTTTTTACGTGCTGTTTCACGGCTTTATTATATCACACCAGCACCCCCTACAAGAAACCCACCATTGCGACGGAAACGAGCGAATACGCTTGTCCCCTGCCCCGTCATAAATCTCTTTAAGCTTTCAGGGCATAACAACACCCATGCGACCTTTATTGCTGTGATCCTGGAGCCGGTCACAGTCTTTGCAATGACGAATTTTCCCCTGGCACAAGTGCCATTCCTCGCGGGCAAGGCTCAAAATTCTATGCAAATCCCGTTTTCTCCGACTCCGATGCGGACACATCAAAGGGCGCAAGGGTGCGTCCTGAAAACAAAAGGAGATTAAAATGACTAAAGCAGTAGATTTCAAAGCGTACCTCGTTACACCGCGCAAAGATAAAGAAGATTTCTGGAACGGCATTGGCGGCGCTTTCAAATTCAAAACCGAAGACGGCCGCGAAGGTATCAGAGTTCCAACTCTCAATCTGGTCATCATCGAGCCGAAAGCCGGTGAAGAAAATCAAGAACCTCAAAGTGAAAACACGGAAACAGACGGGCGCGCGGCGTAAGCCCCGCCCCCCTCTTTCAATTACGTTTATATGGAGAAAAACCTATGAAAACCGTACCTAAATATCACACATCGAATACCGACACTGTGTTGGCATATCAACCGGAAGACCTTGAAAAGCTGAATGGCCTGTTTTCCGAAGCAAAGCAGCTCTGGCTTGCAACGTGGGAAGAGCAAGGCCGCAAAGACGACGGCACATGCTGCCTCGGTAAAGGCATCCGGATCTGGTTCGTTGGAAAACGAAAGCGTAGCGCAGAATTGCTCACGGTGATTGATAGCCCGCCCTGTCAGGGCAATCTCTCAGCTTCCCGCAGTGTAGGCCCGGCTCTGGAGCTTCTAAAATCACATGGCATCGAAGCCCGTTATTTTGACGGCTGGATGGATTAAGGGAGGACGCTATGAATATCAAAGATGCAGCTAAAATTCTTGGTCTCTCCGGTGACATTACACCAGAACTGGCTAAAACAGCATACCGCGCAGCCTGTAAGAAATATCATCCGGACATAAATCCGGCAGGTGAAGACATGATGAAAGTTATCAATGAGGCTTTCGATGCTCTCAAAGACTTCACAGGCGAAGTGAAAGATCAACAAACCGATTACGGCGATCTTTTAAATACGGCCTTAAATAAAGCCTTTGGCCTGCCCGGTATCAAAATAGAGATATGCGGTGCATGGATATGGCTTACCGGCAATACGCGCGAGCATAAAGACGAGCTGAAAGAATCCGGCTATAAATGGGCTTCCAAAAAGAAAGCCTGGTACTTCCGGCCGGAAGAATACCGTAGCCGTTCCCAAGGCAATAAAACGCTTGATGAAATCCGCGCAAAATACGGATCAGTCAAGCCGGCTCGTAACAATTACATGATTTCAGGGGGTGCATCATGACCCCCCGTTCTCAAGTTGAATTGATTGCTCTATATCTTGGCAAGCCGTGGAAGTTTCTGCGGCTTGGCGAGGCTACAGATTGGCGTTTTGAAATTATAGACGGTACAGGCCGCGGGCTGTATTTCCGCAAAGACGGAAAACAATTCCGGATTTCCGGCAGTTTCCCGCGCGACCGGACAAGTCCGATACACTGCCATTATAAAACCATTGGCGTGAGCATAGAACGCCCTGCCCGTGATATTGCCGCCGATATTAAACGCCGTTTGCTTCCCCATTATATGGATGCCTACGAAAAAGCTCTTGTCCATTACCGTGAGCAGCGCGAACAGGAAAACCATCTTAATCTTGTGGCGCAAGCCCTCATAAAAGTCACGGGCGGCCGTTCAGCATCCTATGATAAGTCCTATGCCAGAACTGTATATTTCACAGACGGTCAGGCTGAAATCTATTCATCCGGTGACGTAAGCCTTGAGCTTCGGAAATTATCGCCGGAACTGGCCATTAAAATTGCATCTATGATTGTTAATTCAGACTAATTTGACGATCAAAAAATCGCTACCATGCGTCATTTTTTGCTAGTCCCTGTATGTCCTATTCGTCCTTAGGTGAATGTGTGCTGTTTGTGTGCGTACTGTTTTATAGGCAGTTTACGACCAGTCCGTCTGGTTAAAAATCGCGCGTCCCTGCGGTCATAAAATTCGCATGGTCAATTATTGTAAAGCCCGAAAAATAAGGTATATTGCTCATAGTTAAACGAAAAAATTTTCAGGGCAAGGCCATGAGCAACATAGTACCAATAAAAACAAAAAAAGAAACCCTGCAGGCATCAGAAAAAAAATGGGGCAGGCAGGTTATGAAAGTGGGCTTTAACATTGTCCCGTCTATTATATTCAAGGCGCAGCAGCGTTTGGGGCTAACCTCTCAGCAGCTCGTTGTTCTGCTGCATCTATCGGATTACTGGTGGGATGCTAACCGCGATCCCTGGCCTAGCGTTACGACCTTGGCAGCCCGTATGGGGCTTAGCCGCCGGCAGGTGCAAAAGATCATTGCCGACCTTGAAACAGCCGGCCTTGTAAAGCGGGTAGAAAGAACGGCCAAACATAAAGGCAAGCTCAGCAATGCCTATGACCTGTCCGGCTTGGTCAAGAAATTGAAAGAATTGGCACCGGAATTTTTAGAAGCGGATAAGCAGGCTCAAACCCTGCAAAAAGAGGTGGAAACACCAGTCAGATTAAGAACAAAAAAGAAGAAAGCGAAAAGCGATGAGTGATGATTATTTTAAAGATTTTGACGGGTGGTTTCCGCTGAAAAAGCAGATTGAGGCGGAATGCAAAGTGCCGACGATCAATCAGCGTGAAATCTGGTGGTGTTCGATCGGAATAAATATCGGCATCGAGCAGGATGGAAAAAACAGATTATACGAGCGTCCTGTCTTGGTTGTCCGTAAATTTAACAACCGTCATTTTCTGGGTGTTCCCTTAACAACCCAGTTAAAGGAATTTCCTTTCCGCCCGTCTGTTTTCTATCGTAATTCCGGCGATCTTAAAGAAGGTCAGGCATTGATTAGTCAAATGCGCTCTTATGATGCTATGCGTTTGACGCGTCATATCGCCAAACTTGGTAAAGACCAATTCAATGGCGTTATGGCAGAGATTCGTGATATGTTGGGGGATGCTCAATAAAAAAAGCCCCTTGCGGAGCTTCTTTTTTCAGTCACTTCCGAAGAAGTGACAATGTGCCATCAAGGGCAAGTTATACTTATATTATGGGGTATTGTCTTTTAAAAGTCAATGGAAATTCCCAACATATACGGATTTCTGCGGTCTTCCACGGACAATAATGGACTGTTTTTAGCCCTTTTGGGCGTGTCCTGCCCTATTCGGGCAGGTCAGGCTCTATTCGCTAATTATCCTGCCGGCAGGATAATAACCTCACGGAACCCGTCCTAAATTCCGGTTTCCGCCGTCAGGCGGTCACGATCCCTCACGCGATAGGCTATTTGGAGCCGCCTTATCAGGGCGGCACTTTGTTGGGTCTAATCCCATAAAGGTACGTAACGCGACATAGGATTTTATATTTCCGGTCTAATTTTCTGAATTTCCTCTGGTGGAAAATGCCGGTAGAACGT
>MDSZ01059469.1_pt1 | contig 32991 bp, 30 predicted proteins | sample 811201 | NCBI WGS metagenome assembly MDSZ01 (sample SAMN05326647, study PRJNA326480) | marine metagenome | isolation source: seawater | place: Indian Ocean: North | collected 2010 | reverse complement strand
CCATAAAAAGGGTAATTGAAATGCAATATTTTTCTGAAAAAAATTCTTCAGATGTAGTTAAAGAGCAATATTCAAAGTGTAAAGATTTAAGACTTAAGAAAATAATGGAGAGTGCTATCACACATCTTCATCAATTTGTTAAAGAAGTTGAACCATCCCAAAAAGAGTGGCTTTACATAATTGAATATCTAACCAAAGTAGGCAAAATGTGTGATGACAAAAGGCAAGAATTTATCCTTTTGTCTGATGTTTTAGGAATTTCAGCGCTTGTGGATTCTATTAACAATCGTAAAACTCTTCAAGCAACTGAATCAACTGTTCTTGGACCTTTTCATGTGAAAAATGCTCCTAAAAAGGAAATGGGTGAAAATATTAACTTTGATGGAAAAGGAGAACCAGCCTTTATTTTTGGTAATGTAAATAATACTAATGGTGAACCAATTAAAGGAGCCTTAATCGATGTTTGGCAAGCAAATGATGATGGTTTTTATGACATTCAACAACCTGAAGTGCAACCAGATATGAACTTAAGAGGAATATTTTCAACAAAAGAGGACGGGAAATACTACTTTAAATCTGTAAAACCAAAGCATTATTCAATTCCAACAGATGGCCCTGTGGGAGAAATGCTTTCATCTACTGGAAGGCACCCTTTTAGGCCGGCACATTTACACTTCATTGTTAGCGCAAAAGGATATAAAACTGTAGTTACACATGTTTTTGTTAAAGGAAGTCAATATTTGGATTCAGATGCGGTTTTTGGTGTTAAAGATAGCCTGATAAGTGAATATGTTCTTATCAACGATCAAAATAAGGCTAAAGAAAAAGGAATGAAAACTCCTTATTTTGAGCTAGAGTTTAATTTTATTTTAGAAAATGAATAGTTTATAAAATAGTTTCATAATTTATATTCTATTCGCTCTCAAATTTATAAGCAAAGCTATTAAATGAATGGAAGATTAACTAATTGGGCATTTATTTTTCTGTTTGACTTTAAAACCTTAACTTCATTTCCAGAAGAGTAATCTACTGAAATTAATGCAAAACCAATGTTTTTTTCCAACCTTTTAGACCATACACCACAAGTCATATCTCCGACTTTTTTGCCCCCAGATAAAATATCATACCATATCCCATGGGATTCATATTTTTGTTCATCATCTAAAATTAAACCAAGTTGATGTCTTTTTGGACCTTCTTTTTTGATCTTTCTAAGTTCCTTAATCCCAATAACATCTTCTTCCAAGTCAAGGTCTAAATATTTACCAAGTCTTACCTCAAAGGGATTAGTAGTATCATCTGTGTCCCCCCCCCAAGACAACAATCCACTTTCTATCCTTTCTGAAACATTTGGATAGCCAGGACCTATATCCCAAGCCCTACCCGCTTCACGAACTAAATTCCAAAGATCATTACCTTTGGTGTGGTCTAAGAGATATAATTCGTAACCTCCTTGCTTAGACCAGCCAGATCGAGCAATTATAACAGGTATACCTTCAACAATTGTCTCTTTAAACCAATGATATTTTATCGCTTTAATCCAATCACCAAAAATTGAAGAAATTACTTTTTCCGAATTTGGTCCCTGAACTGCAAGGGGAGAAGCGTCAGCTTCATTAATTTGAACATCGAATTTTCTTTCATTTGCTATAGCTCTAGACCAAAACAAAATATTTGAGTCAGCTATAGAAAGCCAAAACTTTTGATTGTTGTGTTTTAAAACCACAGGATCATTAATAATCACACCATCATGATTACATATTGGGATATATTTTCCCTGTCCTTCTGAAAACTTAGATAAATCACGAGGGCACAGAACTTGAGTTAGCTTTTCAGAATCTGGGCCTTTAATTTCTATTTGTCTTTGACATGCAACATCCCACATTGAAACACCATTGATTAATCTCCAATATTCCTCTTCTGGGTTTCCATAACCAGTTGGTAAAAACATATTATTATAAGGATAAAAACTTTTAACACCTTCTTCTACAATAGCTTCATGAAAGGGTGATCTTTTTATTCTTGGGCTCTGAGTAAATTCAAACAAAATATCTCCTCATATTTTCATTAAACAACAAAAACTATTTATAATTTAAAAAAACAAAATATCCATCAATTATTTTTTAACGTAATCACCAGAAATGGAAATTAGCTGTTGTATGAAGAAAAATTAACAAATTTATCAAAATTTCCTCCTTTTGGTTATGAAAATTTTTGTTTTCCTCTTAAAGTCAAAAAAGCATTAGACGATTTTATTCAAGCAGTTGTAATTTTTACAAACTCATTATTTAAAGGTGACTTATGGCTATAAAAACAAAAAAAGTTATAATTACTTGTGCTATTACTGGAGGAATTCATGTTCCAACCATGTCAGAATATTTACCTCTTACACCTGATGAAATAACAAAACAATCAATTGGAGCTGCAGAGGCAGGAGCATCAATAATTCACCTCCATGCGCGAGATCCTGTGACAGGTAAACCTTCATCAGACCCTGATTTATTTATGCAGTTTTTATCTAGAATAAAACAATCAAGTGATGCAGTTCTAAACATCACTACAGGTGGGGGTCTGCAAATGACCGTTGAACAAAGACTGGCAGCTCCTCTAAAAGCTCAACCCGAGATGTGCTCTTTAAATATGGGCTCAATGAATTTTGCTTTATTTCCTATAGTTTCTAAGTTTGATGAATGGAGACATGACTGGGAAAAACCTTTCTTAGAGGCAAGCAAAAATTTTATATTCAGGAATACATTTGGAGATATTGAATATATCTTGAAACATTTAGGTGAAGGTTGCGGAACTAAATTTGAACATGAATGTTATGATATAGGGCATTTATATAATCTTGCTTATTTTGTGGATGCAGGAATCATTAAACCCCCTTTTCTAATTCAATCTATTTTTGGGGTCCTTGGAGGCATTGGAGCTGAAATGGACAATGTAATGTTCATGAAGCAAACTGCTGATAGGTTATTTGGTAATGATTACATTTGGTCAGTTTTGGCGGCTGGAAGATTCCAAATGCCATTTGTCACTCAAGCAGCTATGTTAGGTGGTAATGTAAGAGTGGGATTAGAAGATTCAATTTATCTAGGTAAAGGCAAACTTGCAAAGTCTAATGCTGAACAAGTTAAAAAAATTAGAAAAATCCTTGAAGAATTAGGAATGGAAATAGCGAAACCTGACGACACAAGAAAGATCCTTAATTTAAAAGGATCAGATATGGTGAAATTTTAATACATTTTATATTTAAACAATGACTGTTTATAATTCTTCATTCAGAATGCGTTAGATTAATTTAATGGTTGAGATTTTAACTATGAATTTTCTGAGCAATAATTTCTATTTCAACTAAAAATTCAGGTTTTGTAAAACCTGACACAATTAAAAGTGTAGATGTAGGTTTGATTAATACGTTTTTTAAAAATTGATCTCTAATTATCATATAATCTTTAAAGTATTTTCTATCAGTGACAAAAGCACTAACCTTCAAAATATCATCAAGTGAAAAATTTGCTTCTTTAAGAATTGAAAGAATATTTGCAAAGCATAACTTAGTTTGATCAATAAATTTTTCGGGAATTTGGCCTTCTTTAGTGATACCAAGTTGACCTGAACTGATCAACAAGCCAGATTTCTTATTGAGAATACCATGCGAGTATTTCCCAAAAGGCTTGTATATTTCTGAAGGTGTTAAAGAAATTTTTTCTTTAGACAATTTTAAGTTCTCCAAAAATTATTTAATTAATACGAGAAAAATAACTTGAAACTTTCCTTAAAAATTTTTCTCTATCTGCATCAGTTGAATGATTCATATCATAAAGCTGCAACCATTTAAATTTACAATAATTATTGAAAAGAATTTTATATCCCTTAAATAACATACTCTTCCCTGGGTTTCCAATAAACCACAGCCACCACCAAGGAGAACCAGAGGTGGTAACAACACAGAACCTTCTAATGTGTTTCAATTTGCCTTTTACGAGTCCCTGTTTGCCAGAAGAAATTTCGAATGCAACATTAGGCAACCAGACTTTTTCGAGCCAACCTTTTAGAAGTGCCGGGGGGCCATACATCCAAGTTGGAAATACAAAAATCAAACCTTCAGCCCAATTTATATTATCAACGTATCTTTGGACTAATGATATATTTTTTTCGGTTTCATCGATGTAGCTATTCCATTCATCCAAGCTCATTACTGGATCAAATTTTTCCCTGTATAAATCTATTGATTTAACATCATTGTCTGCTTTTAATAAAGCATCTTTAATTTGATCAAATAGGGCAGCACTAAAACTATTTTCACTAGGATGACAAAAAACAATTAAAAACCGCACTGCCCTAAATCAAAATTATTTTAATTTTGCCTTAATATCTAGACCATGTCCTTTATTGACAAATTGGTCAGTAGCTACCTTACTAATGTCTACAGATCCTTCCTCAATTATTCCAGAATCCAAAGCGAGCTTATGAAAAGATTTTACTCGATTCATGTCCATAGCACCAATACCTTTTGTTAAAGCATCTCCTACATCAATGATTCCCAGTTTTTCAAACTGAGCCATTTCTTTGTCTAACTTTTCTTTGGTCATTTCAGGATTGTCTTTCATAATTAATGCGTAGGCAGCTGAACGATCACCATAAAGAAAATTATACCATCCTTCTATAGATGCATTAACAAATCTCTGAACAAGATCAGGGTTTTTTTGAACCATTTCAGATCTAGCTTCAATAGTTGTGGAATAAGTCGTCCAGCCATGATCCGCTAAAAGGAATGTTTGAGGTTTTGCTCCTGCAGCAGCGGCATAAAGTGGTTCTGCCGTTCCATATGCTTGTTGAACCATTTTTTCATCTTGCAAAAATTGAGCTAGGTTATATGCATAAGGTTTAACCTGCTCATCTTTAAACCCATGGGCATTTACCATCCATTTCCAGAAACTGAATTGTCCATCTTTAGAAACCAAAACAGTTGGAGCATTGGCTAAATCACTAAAACTACTATAACTTCCTTCATGACTAATCATTGCCTGAGGATCTTTTTGAAAAAATGCCGCTACCACCATCGTTGGTATACCATTTCGAACATTATCAAAAGAAAGAAGCAGATTCCCTGTCATTAAAAAGTCTAACTTACCAGCAATAAGCATCGGCCTGTTATTCATTTGGGGGCCGCCCATCATGATTTCAACATCCAAACCATGTTTTGCATAAGTTCCATCTGCTATTGCTTGATAAAACCCACCATGACCGCCTTGAGCTAGCCAGTTTGTTCCAAAAACAACTTTATCAGCAGCATGAGCGATATTCGAACATAAAAGAAGAAGTGTACTTAAAATAAATATTATAGATTTTTTCATTATTTTCCTTCCGAATTTAATTAATAATTCTGTTAATGATAAAATGGAAATCGGTTTCGTTGTCAAGCATAACACGTCAAAGGTTTATCAGTCTCGCTTAACCATTTCATCTTTCCATCCTCTTGTTTTACCTGGATTCATTAGGCCATAAGGGTCGGCTAGTTTTTTAAATTCTATCTGATTATTGTCTATCTCTTTCATTCCTCCATCTTCTATTGTGTAAGCATGAGGGTCATAAATAGTACAATGATCTTTACTTTCTAATTCATCAATCAATTCATACATTTTCTCTCTTCCTCTGCTTTTTACTAATGGTAGAGCAAAAATTTGAACATGCCCCCCCATCCGAGCCATTTCATGATGCCAAAAAATATCTTCTCCATATCTTTCCATTTGTTTCATTACTAAATTAGGATCAAATGGTTGAGGGTAAGCAACTTGGAGATAAGTCCAGCTCTTATCCATTTTTAAAGCTTGCAGAGTTGTATGATTCCATCCAAATTCATATGCTGGTTGAAGCCCATTTGGTCTTAGATCTTCTTCTTTAAAAGCAAAAGATATAGTTCCATTCATAGAGACTACAAATTTCTCAAATTCATTGAATTCTTCAGGGGCTACCATTGAAAAAACAGCATCTTTATCGTTGGGGAAACGGTCTGAAAGTTTGTGATAAAATTTTGAAAACCTTCTTTCTACTACAGTCAGCAAGTAACAATCTAAAGATTTTTCTTGAGCAGCCATTGCAAACTTTAGAGCATTATCATACCCATCAAATAATGTGGCACAATGTATCCAATCTTTAGACTTGGAAAGTGCCAACTCCATCTCTAGAACAATTCCATTGGTGCCATAAGCATGTTGAACTTTTTGAATTTCTTCTCCATGCAGTTCAATTATCTTTGCTTTTGGTTCAATTGTAACAACTTTTAAGTAGCTTATATTCCCAGGATCCCTTAACATTCCATTTCTCAAAGAACCACATCCACCAGAACCTCCAGCCAAAAATCCCCCAATTGTTGCAGTTTGCCTTGTAGAAGGATACATCAAAAGTTCAAGCCCTTTTTCTCTGCAAGCATCATCTAATCGTGAAATTCTGATTCCAGCTTCAGTTTTAACTGAGCTTTCATTGAATTGAAGAATACTATCGAGCTTTGTCATTACCATAATGACTCCTCCTTCAAGAGGAACACATTGACCATAATTACCAGTTCCACCGCCTCTCAGCGTCAAGGGAATTTTGTATTTTGCAACCGCTTCTGCAACTCGAATTACTTCTTCCTGATTTGATGGAATGACAACTATATCACCAGTTTTGTTTTCAAAAACTTCAGATAAAATTGGACTGTACCAAAAATAATCTTTAGATCTTGAAGCTACAAAATCCTTATCTTGTTCAAAACGCACTCCTGAAATTGCTTTTTTAAATCCATTCCAATCAAACTTACTATTCTTCATAAAAGATTTCCTTATTAAATATGAAATTAATTATCCATTTCTTGTTCTATTGTTTTTTGTTTTAAAAGAATTATGAATAAATTTTCCTTTATGCCACAATTCAAATTCAATGCTTGATTGTGAAATGAGAGTGTTTAATGTGTCTGCATTAAACCATAAAAAACTTGCTTCACCACCTTCACAAATTTCATTGTTAAACCCCATCCAACGTGCTGGTTTTGTGGTAATACTCTCAAACCATTCACTCTCATCTAAATGCGCCCCCAAGACAGCGGTTTTATAAACTGATAGTAAATTGAAATCTCCAAAAGGATAGAAAGGATCCTGACAATTATCAGATGCGATCATTACATTTATTCCAAGTTTCTGAGCTTCTATTATAGGCGCCAATCCTCTCAACCTTGGGGTTTTTCCTTTTAAATTATCTTGTAACCAAAGATTAGTTGTAGGAAGGCAAACCAACCCAATATCATTTTCTGCAGCAAGATCAAGAACTTTAGCAACCTCCGATTTTGGTCTTATTGACAAAGAACACCCGTGACCACATAAAACCCTTCCAGACATTCTAAATTTTTTTGTAGAATTCAATATATAATCAATACCGTTAGCCTCTCTGTCTAATCCCTCATCAACATGGAAATCCAAGTCAATATCTAAATCACTAGCAATTTTAAATACCTTGTTTATTTTGTTTTCTATTTCTTCATTACGATAAATAAAGGCTCCTAAAATAGAACCGTTTTCTTTCACAAATTTAGAAATCTTTTCAATCTCCATATTTAAAAGATCAAGAGGACTTAGTGATACCAACTCGATCTCAAGACGTCCTTTCCACTCTAGTTTCAGACTTTTTAAAATTAACCAAGCTAATGGAACATTTCTTGTTTCCCAGTCTATATGTGTCCTCATAAATCCCGTACCATTCAGCCATGCTTTTTTTATTGCCGAATTAGCCCTGTCATATATATCATTTTCACTCCAGTTATTTTTATCTTCATTCATCAAGTCAATAGCATCAAAAAGTGAGGAAGCCCTTCTATTAATTCTTTGGGAGGTGCCAGTCTTATCCAAGTGGACATGAATGTCTGCAAATCTAGGACAAATGAGCCCCCCATTCTTTTTGGATGATTGCTTTAAGGAAATTAATTTATCTTTTTCACCAAAAAGATCCCAATAACCATTTTTACCAATAATTTTAACTCCTTCGAAAAAACAATTACCTCTGGGTTTTGAATGAATGACCATTATTTTTCTCTTTTTATCTCACTTTCGTGCCAGTGGCCTAAAACCAAGTGAGATAAAAGGCTAGTGATTAAAAAAATCATTATGCCAAGGATAGAAACTAAAAATAAGGCAGCAAACATACGTGGTATCTCAAACCTAAAACTAGATTCTAAAATTCTAGAAGCAAGGCCTGTATTTTGGCCAGCTGTACCAGCAACAAATTCTGCAACAACAGCCCCAATTAAAGATAAACCACCTGCAATTTTTAATGCCGCCATAAAATATGGAAGAGCTGTTGGAAGCATTAAATACCTCAATTTTTGCCAAGGCGTTGCCTTGTAAAGTGTAAATAAATCTCTTAAATTATGATCTGCGCTCCTTAAACCAATAGCCGTATTGGAAAGAATTGGGAAAAAAGCTACTATCCACGCACAGATTAAAAGAGCAGCAAAAGTACTCTGAACATAAATCAAAATTAATGGAGCTATGGCAATAATAGGTGTTACCTGAAGAACAACAGCAAATGGGAATAAACTCATTTCAATAGTCCTTGATAGGGCAAAGATCATACCCAACAAAACCCCTCCAACTATTGCCAATAATAAAGAAAAGACTGTTAGCTTAATTGTAAATAACATGGAATTTAATAATGAAGGACCATCCACCCACAAAGTTTGAGATATTTTGCTTGGTGCCGGAATTAAATAATGGGGTATTTCATAGTATCTAACTAATAACTCCCAAATCAACAGAGCTAAGGAAATAGCCATCAAAGGCATAATCCATCTTAGCCTCTTTTCCCACCTTTCACTTTTGCCTTCAATGCTTGTTTGATTTTCTGAGGACATTACTTTTTCTATTTATTAATTTCCCTGATTAGTTTCAATAGTTTCTTTGAGATGATTACTAACCATACGGCAATTTTTTGCATAAGCTGATGTGGTTCTGTATTCATCTGACCTTGGGTAATTATCATTCAAGGATATGTCAGCCACAACTCTTCCAGGTCTTGGAGCCATAACTATAACTCTACTAGAAAGATAAACTGACTCAAAAACACTATGAGTAACAAAAATAACTGTGAGGTCAGAGTTTTCCCAAAAACTTAAAACATCATTATTTAATTTAAATCTTGTCATTTCATCTAAAGCAGCAAATGGTTCATCCATTAAAAGTAATTTTGGCCTCATGATCAATGCTCTGGCAATTGAAACGCGCATTTTCATACCACCAGAAAGTTCTCTAGGATAAGATTTATGAAACTCCTTCAGGCCAACTTTATTAAGTATCATTTCAATTTCTTCTGAAGCGTTTTTTCTACTAATACCTTTCAATCTTAAAGGTAAAAAAACATTGTCTTCTACTGTTGCCCAAGGCATTAACGTGGCATCTTGAAAAACAAAACCTATTTCTTGTGCAAAATTTTTGTCATCAGGTCTAATTCCTTCAATATTTATTTGCCCAGAACTAGGTCGCAATAATCCAGAAATCATTTTTAAAACTGTGCTTTTCCCACAGCCTGAAGGGCCAAGAAAACTTATGAACTCACCCTTTGAAACCTCTATTGACATCCCATTAACAGCCAAAGTTCCATTTTCAAAACTTTTCTTAACTTCCTTTAGACTTATAATGGAATTTAACTTTTTCAATTTATATTTCCTAAAATTAATAATCTGTCTTATTTGTAATTAAAGACAATGGAACTTCTTCTATTTCAGTAAACACACCCAATAATTTTTCAGTGACAAATTCCAGTGTTTTTAAACCTTTGGAAGCTGAAGCGATTTTAGCGTTTCCGCATGCTCCACTTGGATGCAAATCTTGTGTTTCCCATCCAAACTTAGCTCCAGAATTTAATCCTATATTTTTATAAAGTTTCTCCATCTCAACAGTTTTAGGAATAAAATTTTTGGCTTTCTCTAATTCCACATTATCTAAGTCTATCGCTAACATTACTGAGGTTTCTATATCTCCTGCATGGATGCCATGTTTTAGTTCTTGATCCGAATAAAGACCTTCCGGCATGCCAAACCCAAACCAATTAACATTGAAAACAAGCATTTTATTGCGAATCCGAATTTCTCGCGCAACAGTATCCATTACACTTATATTCCCACCATGACTATTAAATAAGACTAATTTTCTAATTCCAGAATTATACAGAGAATTCCCTATATCAATTATCATGGAAATCATAGTTTCCATTGAAAAGCTTAATGTTCCTGGAAAACGATTATGTTCATTACTTTTACCTATCTTTTGAATAGGCAAAAATTTTAAATTCGAATTTTCTGGAAGCTTATCAGAAATAATTTTGATTAAGCTCTCAATAATCTTTGAATCAACTCCCACTGGAAGATGAGGACCATGCTGTTCAATGGCAGCAATAGGGAGCACAGCAACAATTTTGTCTAAATCAAGATCAGAAAATTCTAAAGTAGTTAAGTCTTCCCAAAGTCTTTTTTGTGAAATTTTTTTCAATTTTTAAAGTCTCAAAATTGTTATTTAATTTATAAATTTAATTTATTAAATTATATATACATAGAAATTAAGAATATTTAAATATTATTAAATACCAATTTTTAGAAAAAAGATTCTAGAGGTTCTAATAAATTAAGGATCAAGGTTTAGGTTGCTGGATAATTTTCCAATCAACAATACATTTTAAACCATTTAAGTAAATAACTCTTTAATATCACCTAATCGTTCGATAATTTTCAGCTGCTGAAATAGTTTCTCGGTATTAAAAAATTTATCAGAATATTGTACACAAGATTTAAATTTATTGTAGAATATTTCTTCTGATATTGGTTGCTTCGAGGATCCTAAGGGTGAACCATAAAAACAATTAAATCTATTTCCGTTTTCAGTAGTTAAATCAACCATTCCCCATTCAGGGCAAATTAGATCAGAATCTTTCTGGTCATCAGGAATATCAGCCGTTTGCATTTTTATTTTGGTATATAAACTTTGAAGATTTTGATTAATAATATTTTCTTGATTAAGCGTTTTTAAAGATATTTCACCAAAATAAATCAAAGAGGCAATTGCAAACTGCATACTAAATTGAGCTTCTGGAACTGTTTTAGGGTTGTTATATGTTAAATTTGATGCCACTAATTCTGGAACTTTAATTGTAATAGAATTAATAGAATCAGCATTAATCTGATTATTAAAAATTATATCCTTAGTTGCATCTATTGCTGCATGACTTGCAAAACATACAGGATATTTTTTGATATCAACACCAGGATTTGTTAGACCAAATTTTGACCCAAATTGATCGATAGGGTTAAGGTCAAAATTTCCATCATTTAATATTTTAATTATACCATTTTGATCTTCAAAAGCATCAATAGGACCAGTCAGTCCTTGTTTTGCTAATTGAGCTGACAAAACACCTCTTTCAGAGGCTTGACCACAATAAAAATGTTTTGCATCAGTTCCACGAATTGCCCGCATTGCACCAGCACCTGATATAGCTAAAGCCATAGCATTGGATGTCTCTTCTTCACTGAGATCCAAAACTGAAGAAACTCCTGCAGCACTTCCAATTGAACCAAGAAGAGAAGTTGTCCACCAACCTTTATCATAAATTGAATTGGACATGGCTTTAGCAATGGCAAATTCAACTTCTAACCCTGAAATAAATCCTCTTAATAAATCTTTTCCATTTTTATTGTGTTCTTGAGCAATGGCTAAAACAGCCGGGAAAACAACAGCTGATCCATGAACAATCCCAGCATAACAATTATCATCAAAGTCAAGTGCGTGAGCTGAAGTAGCATTTGTAAATGCTGCCCCAGAAGAGTTGAGAAACATATTACTACCTAAGATATTACAATTCCCGGAATTATAATTCTTTTTAGAAAATTTTTGAATTAGCCTAGCAGAGCGAGTAGAGGAACCAGCAAATGTAACTCCAAAAATATCTATAAGACAATTTTTTGCAATCTTTATAATATCATCTGGCAAATTAGATAATTTGAGATTATGAACTCCACTTGCAAGTTTATTTATTACTGTTGATTCTGACTTCATTGCTCTAAAAATTTACCTTTTTAAAACAATTATTTATTTTTATCAAAGTACCCTTCCCTTACTGCGGTTCCAATAAGATTGCAGATAAATCTACCAGCAGTTATAGCCGTGATCCCATTGACATCCTTGCTTGGAGTAATTTCAACAATATCCATACCTAATACATTCCCTTTTTTAACTAAACCTTGAATTAGCGTCCTCATTTGCGAATAATTAACACCTCCAGGTGCAGGTCCTGCAACTGCAGGCATAATTGTTGGGTCAACCCCATCAGCATCTATAGTAAGATAATAATTTTGACCGTCTGGAATTCTATCTAGGATAGCTTTCATTCCGACTTCCTGAAGCTCAATATCAGAAATTAAATTTGATCCATAATCTAAAGCGGCTTTTACTTCTTCAGGTCGAGCACTTCCTGCTGAACGAAGACCAATTTGAAAAATTTCATTAATATGATCCATTTCAGCAGCTCTTCTGATTACACTAGACAAACCATCACTGACACCATGAAATATATCTCTCCAATCAATATGTGCGTCTACCTGAATTAGTGTAATAGGACCATGATTTTTTAAAGCTCTAAAAACTGGTATAGGAATAGCGTGATCACCTCCTAAAATAATTGGCATTGCTCCAGATGACAAAATTTTTCTCACTGCTTGTTCAGAGCGGTCATGATTGCCAGCCACATCTTTTGCTTCGCCTATCACATCCCCACAATCAACTACTTTTATATTCTTTCCATTTAAAAGTGTCCCACCTATATCAAAGTCGTATCTATCAAGCCCTCGTAAAGCTCTTTCACAATATCTCCTAATATGTGTTGGAGCTGTGCATTGATCATTGCTAGCTTCAGCCATAGAATAAGGATCACCAAAAGGAATCCCTAGGAAAGCAATATCAGCCTCAAAATTATCTAAGTCAGTTACTATTGGAAAGTCATGGAAACTCTGAAATTCTTTTTTTGGAGGTGTAATAAGCATCTTTGACATATTTTTTATCCCTTTAATGAAGTAATGTTAAGCTTTTCTAAAAACTGTTTTAATCTATCAGTTTTTGGAGTACGAAGTATTTTTTCCGGTGGTCCTTCCTCAATAATTTCTCCGCCATCCATGAAAACAATTCTATCTCCAAATTTAGAAGCAAATCCTAATTCATGTGTGACAACTAACATTGTCATACCTTTATCAACCAACCTTTTTAAAACTGATAAAACCTCAGCAACTAATTCTGGGTCCAAGGCTGAAGTTGGTTCATCTAGCAACATCAAAATAGGATCCATAGCAAGAGATCTTGCTATAGCCAAACGTTGTTTTTGTCCCCCCGATAGATTATCTGGCCACTCATCAACTTTTTCAGTCAATCCAACTTCATCAAGAATTTTTCGTGCTTTAGATTCTGCTTCTTTTCGATCTCTGTTTGCCACAACTACTTGAGCTCTAACAACGTTTTCTAACACGTTTAAATGAGGCCAAACATTAAACTGTTGAAACACCATTCCCATTCGAGCTCTGAGATTATTTAACAATTTTGATTGTTCAATAGTTAACTTTGAAGAAGAGGAAGAACCAACAATTTCACCCTGCAGAATAACTTGCCCCTTATCTGGAGGTGAAAGCCAATTAATAGTTCTCAAAAGTGTGCTTTTGCCACAGCCACTAGGGCCAATAATACATATGACTTCGCCTTTAGAAACATTTAAAGAAACATCTCTTAATGCTGTTATACTTCCAAATTTTTTATGTAATCCTTTCAGTTGTAAAAAGTTTGCGCTCATCTTATATTTTCACTTTGTTTCAAAATTCCACTAGAATTAATTGTTGAGCCAGATTCTCTTTTCTTATTAATATTTTTTTCAAATCTTCTCATTATCGTTGCAATAGTTTCATTCAAGGCCCAATAAAGAAGAGCAACCATTATAAATACTTCAAATGGTCGAAATGTTTCACCCTGAACCATCAAGCCTGTCATTGTTAATTCGTGGACAGTTATAGTAGATAATATAGCTGACTCCTTGATGAGTGTAAGAGTTTGATTTGTAAGGGGAGGTATAACTATCGATAAAGTTTGAGGTAAAATAATGTTTCTCATTGCTTGCCAATCGGTCATCCCTATAGCACGAGCACTTTCAAGTTGACCTTTTGGTATAGCGTCTATACCTCCTCTTATAATTTCAGCAAAATAGGCACTTCCAAACGCTGCAAGAGCTAATATACCAACATACTCGGCTGATAATCTTATTCCATAAAAAGGTAGTACATAATAAAACAAAAAAACTTGTATGATGAATGGCGTGTTTCTAAAAATTTCAATAAAACTTGTAGATAAAAAACTAAAAATTACAAAATTAGATCTCCTGCCAAGCGCAAGAAATAATCCTAGAGGAATGCCTAATGAAATAGCACACACCACAATTTTCAGAGTAAGCCAAAACCCTAATAATATTGTAGGCGCATAATTAATAAATATTGTATACTCAAGATTCATTTCTCACTTAAGCCCTTTTAATTTTAAGTTTATTTTCTAAGATTGCAGAACTTCGACTAACAACAAAACACATCAAAAAATAAATAACAAAAGTAGCGCTTAAAACTTCAACTGGGTGGTAATTAGCGCTGTAGATCTGTTGAGAAACTCTCATTAACTCTACTACTGTAATAACTGAAAGAAGAGCTGTAGCCTTTAAAACCATTGTAAATTCATTAACTAAAGGAGGTATAGAGGCGATAAAAGTTTGAGGCAAAATTATCTTTCGCCATAAAGCTATACCAGATATTCCAAGAGATTTAGCAGCCTCAAACTGACCATTTGGAACAGACGCCAACCCCCCTCTTAAAATTTCAGTAACAAAAGCAGCACTATTTAAAGTTATCGCTATTATTCCAGCACTGAAAGGACCCAGATTTAATCCAAACACAGGCAGAACATAATATATAAGAAAGATTTGAACTAATAAAGGAGTACCTCTTATAAAACTTATATAAAAAGCTAAAATACTATTAAAAATTTTAGAATTTAATGATGTGCGGGCAATTGTCAAAAATGTGGCCAAAGTTAAACTTAAACAAAAACCCAAAATTGCCACTTGCAATGTTATTAGTGCCCCTTCAAACAATCGAGGCAAGGCGTCGATAATATAACTTATATCAAATTTCATTATTTTAAATTAGAGTTTGAAAATATTCATTTAAGGTTGCCTTATTTTATTGATAAGGCAACCTTTTAATTTTTGAAATTAAGCTTTAAAGAGATCCTGGAGGGAGATGTCCTTCACTTGGAATAGCCATTCTAAAACCAAACCACTTATCTTGAAATTCATCAATTTTTCCACTATCACGTAATTCAAGTATTTTGGAACTTAAGTAATCTCTTAGGTCAGTATCTTCAGGTCTAGTTCCCCAAGCCATATATGTTTTGTCTGTAATTGGTCCGACAAGCTCAAAAACACCCTTTTGTTTTTTTGCAACAACAGCTAAATTTGGAACTGTTTGTGTCTGTGCATCACAGGTTCCATTGGCAAGAGCCAAGGTTGCTTCAGGGTGTGCAGTAAATAATTTTAATTCTTTATAACCTTTTAATCCTCTAGATTTCATATCTGCTTCCCACTCCTTAGTTGCCTGTTCACTGCCTGATGCTAACTGAGTGCAAACTACTTTACCTGATAAATCATCTGGGCTAGTAATCGATGAGTCGCCTTGGCGTTTCATAACCCAGTTTGTTCCTTCGGCAATTGGAACTGTAAAAGCGTATGTTTTCGCCCTTTTTGGACGAATGCTTACACTTGTAGCTACAAAATCAAACTTGCCTGCCAGAACACCAGGAAGTATTCCTTGCCAAGGCAAATCTAATTGATTTAATTCAACTCCTAAATCAGCTATGATATAATCTAAAATATCTTTGCCATAACCCACAATTTTTCCATCTTCAACAAATTCAAAAGGTGGGAAAGCTGCTTCCGTTCCTACAGTCACTTTGCCTGTTCTTTTAATCTTTTCAAACGTTGTTTCAGCTTGAACGTTAAAAGAAAACAAAGCTAAAGAAACTATTGAAAAAAAACTCAAAGTTTTTAAAAATTTTTTAAAAATAAAATTCTTCATTTTTTACCCCTGTTAATTTAAACTTTCAATTTGATTATTTGCTTTATCCTGACAGTTAAATTATTATAATGTCAATTAGAATTATTCTAATTTCATTGGTTTAAATATCAATTAATTTTTTACAATTAAAAGTATGATTAAAAAGTTAATAACTCCCTGCCTAATATTAGATCAGGATATTTTTGAGAATAATATTAATAAAATTAAAAAAATCACTTCAGAAAGAAAATTGATTTTTCGCCCTCATTTGAAAACTGCTAAAAGTAAAGAAATTGCAAAAATTTCTTCTAAAGAATTTGGTAATCGAGCAATGGTTTCAACCATAGAAGAGATTGAACAACTCCAAAATTGTGGTATTAAAGATTTTCTTTATTCAGTCGCAATTGTACCCAGTAAATTCAATCGAATAGCAAATTTGTTAAGTAACAAGTGTCAAATTACTGTTAGTGTTGATAACGCTAAAGTAGCAAATTTATTAGTAACTTTTTGCCAAGAAAGGAAGGTAAAAATACCTGCAGTTATTGAGTTGGACCTTGATGGACACCGTTCTGGAGTAAGAATAATAGACCAAGAAAAACTTTTAGAAATAGGAAGTATTTTACATGAAGCAAGTTTATTGCGAGGTGTTATGTCTCATGCAGGAGAAAGTTATGCTCTGTCAGATAAATTATCTCTTCAAAATTGTGCTGAAAATGAAGCAGAGAAAACTCTTAAAGCCGCTAACACTCTAATCGATCAAGGCATGAATTTAGAGCTTGTGACTATTGGCTCAACTCCAACAGTAATTTCAGGAAAAAATTTTGATGGAATAACTGAATTAAGAGCTGGTGTTTTTATGTTTTTTGATCTTGTCCAAGCAGGTATTGGAATTTGTAATAAAAATGAAATCGCTCTTTCTGTTTTGACCTCAGTAATTAGTGTTAATAAAGAAATTGAAGCACTTATTATTGATGCAGGCTGGATGGCCTTGTCAAGAGATCGAGGAACTTCATCTCAGGCTATTGACTATGGTTATGGTCAAGTTTGTGATATAGATGGAACAATCATTCAGGATCTATTAGTGACAAGTGCCCAACAAGAGCATGGAATTATTCAAATGAAAAAGGGAAGCCCCAATCAACTGCCAGAATTTGTTCCTGGTGATTTATTGAGAATTTTACCAAATCATGCATGTGCAACAGCAGCTGCCCATAATAAATATCATGTGGTTTCAAAACAAAATAAAGAAATTAAAGTTTGGAATCGTTTTGGTGGCTGGTAATACATTTAATCAATTTTTCTAATTATTTCTATGGACACTTTATGGCTAAAATTATTTCTTTAACAGAACACCCTAAAGGAAAAGGGTTTCTTAATTTTCCAGTAAGTTTAGACTTGGATAATTTAAATGCGGACATAGCCATCTTAGGTGTTCCTCATGGTATGCCATATGATATTAATGAATATCCTAATGACCAAAGTACAACACCAGACCTTTTAAGACAGAATGCCCAAGACGCTGCTTGGGAAGAACCAAGAACAGTTCAACACTTCGATTGGGATCTTGGAGGACCATTGTTAGACAATAAAGATATTAAAGTCATTGATTGTGGCAATGTTACTTATGATATTTCAGACCCAAAAGAGCATTATATTCGTGCTGAGAAAGTTGCAAACAAAATATTTTCATCGAATGCTACACTCATTTCTATAGGTGGTGATCATGGGATACCCATTCCAATTATGAGATCGCTTCCAAAAAACAATCCCATTACATTAATTCAAATTGATGCGCACATGGACTGGAGAGAAGAAGTAAATGGAATAAAAGATGGTTATTCTAGCCCTATCAGAAGAGCTTCTGAGTTAGAATTTATTGACTCTATTTTTCAAATTGGACTTAGAGGCGTAGGAAGTGGCCGGCAAGAAGAAGTTAAAGATGCAATGTCTTACGGATCAAATATTATTACTGCTTATGATGTCCACAAAAAGGGCATAAATCACATCCTTGAAATGATCCCTGATAAAAGTCTATTTTATGTAACAGTTGATGCTGATGGTCTTGACCCTACTATTATGCCAGCAGTAAATGCCCCTACCCCTGGAGGATTGAATTGGACTCAAGTTAGAGAATTAATTCACGGAATTGTTAAAAAGGGTAAGGTTTTAGGATTTGATATAGTAGAAATTTCACCTTCTCTTGAAAATGGAAATACAACCTTTATTCATGCAGAAAGGTTAATATGCAATTTTATTGGAGCCATGGTAAGAGCAGGATATTATAACAAATAATATAAGTTATACTTAAAAATGAAAAATCAAATTGAACATCGAATTGAACATATAATTAAATATGAAAAATATGTAAAATCATTTGTTGAAGAAACTTTTAATAGTGAGAAAGTTTTTAAAAATATTTTTCAAAAACAAACAAAAAGTAAAAATTTATTCCCACTCAAAAATATCCTTTTTGGCGTTAAAGACGTTATTAATGTAGACGGATACCCAACGAAATGTGGGTCTGATCTTCCACACAAGTTATTTGATGGTGAGCAAGCCACTTGTGTTAGTCGACTTCTTAAAGCAGGTGCAACATTTACTGGAAAAACAGTTACAGCAGAATTTGCAATCTCAGACCCAGGAGAAACAAGAAACCCAAGAAACCTTGAACATACTCCCGGAGGCTCTTCTAGTGGTTCAGCAGCCTCAGTTGCAGCTGGGTTTTGTGATATAGCGATTGGCACACAAACTTGCGGATCAGTAATTAGACCAGCGGGATATTGTGGAGTGGTTGGTTATAAGCCAAGTTTTGGAAGGATAGATAAAGATGGAGTGATACCATTTTCACCCTCCATAGACCATGTGGGATTGTTAGCAAAAGATTTAACAGTTTTAGAAGAAGTTGCGCCGTTTGTTGTCAATAGTTGGAATACAGAAACTCGACTTAAAGGAGAAAAATTAATTATAGGGATTCCTGATGGTTCATATATTTCTCTTGCTAAAAAAGAAGTGGCAGATCAATATTTTGAATGTGTTAGAAAATTAGAAGATTCCTTTATATTAAAAAAAATCAAACTAGTCCAAAACATCACTAAACATAATCAGGATTTGGATCAAATCATTCTAGCAGAACTTTATCGAGTGCATTCGAAATGGTTTCATAAATACAAAGAATTATATAAGCCTCTTAGTCGTGAGAGCATTGAAATTGGCAAAACAATTTCAGAGCAAAAATTAGGAGAATTACTAGATCAAGCTCAAAAATTTCATTTTGAGATGATTTCACTTATTCAAGAACATCATATCTCCGCTTGGATAACTCCTGTTGCCCCATATTTAGCTCCTAAAGGTCTTCAAAATACAGGTGATTTTAGCATGAACTCAATTTGGACCTATTCAGGTTTGCCAGTAATCACAATCCCAACTGGTGTGAATCAAATAAACTTACCTTTCGCAATTCAAATAGTTGGTCAATTTGGGAAAGATGAGGAATTATTATATTTAAGTAAATTTATTGAAAAAATAATTGGAGCTAAAGAACTATTAAATCAATGGAATTTAAATAATAATAAGTAAATATTACAAGAATTAATATAAGATTTAACAAAATATAAAGAATTTCAAATCAAGGCATTGGTCCTGCTAGCAATTCGGCATCCAGCCTTTTCCCTAGCCAGTCAATACGCCAATCTAAATGAGCCCCTGTTGATCGACCAGAGGAGCCAACGGTGCCAATAAGCTCACCACGATCGACTTCATCTCCAACCTCTAGAATACTTGATTTCAAATGCAGAAAAGTTGAATTCACTCCCAAACCATGATTTAAAATTACGGTTAAGCCAGAATAATATAGATTATCTACAAGAGTAACTATACCACTGGCAGGAGCTTTAATTAATGTTCCTTTAGGGGCCGCAATATCTATTCCGTAATGTGGTGATTTAGGTATGCCATTCAATATCCTTTGACTCCCAAAAAGACCAGAAATTCTGCCTACTATTGGCCAGTCAAAACCCAATGGAAAATCACCCATTGGTAAAACAATTTGTCGAACATTTTTTACCACATTGATTTCCTTTTGGATTCTTTCTAATCGGTCTTTTGGAGGCTGAACCATGGATTTTTTTATCCCCTGAATTCTTTCAATTTGATAATCCCTTTGGACAGGCAAGATATTTGTAGTTAAAATTTCTCCTTTACTGGAAATAACTTCTAAATTTAAATTAATATCTGAATCTCGATCAAATCCTATAACAAACATTCCTTGTTCAGATAAATTAATTTTTTGATTGTTGAGATTGATACTATTACCTGCTTCTGTTTGAGCAATTATGAGATTACCTTCAATAGGGTATCCTGAAATCACCCTTGCTCCAGCAATCTTAAAATTTGGATCAAAATTGACCTTTAGAGAATTAATCTGAATTTCTTCACTTTGAGCTTGGTCAAATAAAAAAGTAATAAAACAAATTAGTAATATACATGAGGATGAAAAAAATTTAATCCTCAGATCAAAAGTTTTGTTAATTGAAATAATCATGACATGAAAATCATCATATAATTTAGCCTAAAATATTTTTTAAATTTAATTTTATTTAATTTAACAACGGTTGTTTTTTTATTCAATCTCAACTAAATAAAAAGAAACTCAATATACAGGTAAAATTTTGGTTAACTTACAAGAAGATGATGACCTAGAAAATACTGTTAGGATAAGTGCTAGGCGTTTTGAGGAATCTCCTTTTATTTCAAGAATTGATGACAACAAGATGATCCGTGGAGTTTATGCTGGCCGTTTTCATGCAATTTACAATGGTGAAGATGTATTAGAAAAATATTGGATTTTGAGAACTAAGGCTTTAATTTATGACGTGCCTGAAAAACCAATTCAAATTTCAGGCCCAGACGCTCAATCTTTTCTTCAAAAAATTTTTTCAAGAGATATCTCGACACTCAGTGAAGGGCGAGGTTTGTACTGTCTTGCATGCACTCCCAATGGAGGGATATTCATGGATGGAATTTTGTTTAAACTTGCGTCTGATAATTACTGGTATGTGCAAGCTGATGGAGATTTTGAAACATGGCTATTAGCTCATAGCGAAAATTTTGACATCAAAATTCACGACCCCAATTCAAGGGTTATACAAATTCAAGGACCCAATTCTTTAGAAATAATGAAAAAAATTACAAAAAATCAAATCAATGAAACCATGAAATATTATAGTGCAGGTTTTTTTCAGATTAATGATCACAAAGTTTATATTTCTCGAACCGGTTTTACAGGCGAATTGGGTTTTGAAATTTATACTTTAGAGAATGAAAAAGATCATTGCGCTCTTTGGGATTATATTATGGAACATGGGAAAAATTTTGGTCTAGAGTTTTCGTCATGCAGATCTATAACTATTCGAAGAATTGAGGCAGGAATTCTTGGAAACCTTACTGATATGGATAGAACAATGACACCATTTGAAGCTGGATTAGGAAAATTTGTCAGTTTAAATAAAAATAATTTTGTTGGCAAAAAAGCTTTAATAGATGTTGACAAAAGACCTTTATTATTGGGTTTTACTTGTTCTGAAATAATCCCTTCTGCGGGAAGCCATGTTATGGAAAATAATTTATCAGTGGGTACTATTACATCTGGTGTTGAATCACCAACATTGAAATGTGGAATTGGCTATGTCCGATTCAATAAACCCAATGATTGGGTTGGGAAAAAACTAACAATTAGATCTAAAAACGGAACAGAAGCAATAGGAGAAGTGGTGGAATTACCCTTTTTTGACCGTGAAAAAAAGCTGCTCAAAGGTATTTTACAATAATACTTTTAAACCTTGAACAATTTCATTGACTCCCTGCAATATAAGTAGAAATAATCTTTTAATAATAAATTATGGGTTTTCTGGAACACAACCCATAATTGTTAAGGTATATTTATACCTAGTTTAATTCTATGGGAGGAAAAAATTTATGATAAAAGAAATATTCAAAATTGTTGTGATTGCTATATTTTCAGCATTTGCATCAATTAATGTAGCTTTTTCAGGGAATATACCTGAATCTAAAGACCCTATTCGGGTTGTGATTAATGATTGGACTGGTCAGTACGTGTCAACAAAAATTGCTGGTGAGCTATTGAAAAAAATGGGTTACAATGTTGAATATGTAACTGCTGGAGCATTGCCACAATTACCTGCTTTCGCTCAGGGAACATTAGACATTCAAACTGAAATATGGACAAACAATGTAAGCGATGCATATCATAATGGTGTTGCAAGTGGAGATATTATACTTGTTGGAGAATTAGGATTATCTCCAAGAGAAGGATGGATATACCCACCTTATATGGAAGAAAAATGTCCTGGATTACCAAGTTATAAAGCTTTGTACGAATGTGCTATGGCCTTTGGAAGAGCTGATACATTTCCTAAAGGGCGTTTAATTACATACCCTGCTGATTGGGGCACTCGTTCAAAAGATATTGTCGCATCCATTGGTATGCCATTTGAAGCCATTGCTGGTGGAAGTGAGGGCGCAATGATCGCAGAACTTAAAAGTGCTTATGCAAAAAAAGAACCCATTTTAATGATGTTTTGGCGTCCGCATTGGATTTTTGCTGAATTAGATTTTAACTGGGTAGAATGGAACCCTGTAGATGGTGAATGTGTTGAGGAAACTCAATCTAAAGACACTGCTTGCGGTTTCCAACAAGCCAAAGTTGTTAAAATCACTTCAAAAGCTTTTAAAGATAAATACCCCGGTGCTTTTAAATTCTTTCAAGCCTATCAATTAAATAATGATATTGAAAATTTAGCTATGCTTGAGATCGATACAAAAGGAAGAGACCTTATGGAAGTTGTTAATGAGTGGATTGACAGCAACAAAAGCACTTGGCAACCATGGATTGATGCAGGTATGAACTAATTCATTTAGTATTAAACTTGTTGGAAGTGGTTCATAAAAAAAGTCACTTCCAACAACATAAATAAAAATCATGCAATCACAGCAAATTAAATTATCCTGTCGTAATGTTTGGAAGATTTATGGAGATAATCCAGAAAAATTTTTTAATAACCAAATTACCAAACTTTCTGACCCTCTAAAATACGCAAAAGAAATACAGCAAGAAAATCATATTGTTGCTAACGCCGATGTAAGTTTTGATGTCCATGTTGGTGAAATATTTGTAATTATGGGACTTTCAGGTTCTGGAAAATCAACTATTGTTAGATGTTTGTCCAGATTGGTTGAACCAAGCGCTGGTGAAATATTTCTTGATAATGAAGATTTATTAAAAAAAACACCTCAAGAACTTACTGAAATAAGAAGACATAAAATGGGTATGGTTTTTCAAAGTTTTGGTCTAATACCTCATTTAAATGTAATAGATAATATAGCCTTTCCTCTAAGAATACAGAATGTTGAGAAAGATTTACGATATGAACGTGCAAAAAAAGTAATTGAACTTGTTGGACTGGATGGCCGTGAAGAAAACTTCCCTTCAGAATTATCTGGAGGTCAGCAACAGAGAGTTGGAATTGCAAGATCACTAGTCGTTGAGCCGGATGTTTGGTTTCTTGATGAACCTTTCTCAGCGCTAGATCCATTAATTCGAAGACAAATGCAAGATGAATTTATGAGAATACAATCTGTTCTTCATAAATCTATTGTATTCATTACGCATGATTTTGTTGAAGCCCTAAGAATAGCTGACCGAATGGCAATCATGCGGGATGGCCATATAGTTCAATTTGGACGCCCAATAGACATTGTTATGAACCCTATTGACGATTATGTTAGAGATTTCACTGGTGATGTCCCTTTTGAAAGATTTCTTAAAGCGGGTGATATTGTTGAAAATGCAACAGGTAATATAAACTCATTAAAACGTATTTCAGTTGAAACACCATTGAAAGAAATTTTACCTCTGCTAGCAACGCAATCGAAAGGATTGGCAGTAGAAAATAAAGATGGGAAATTATTAGGGGTAACAACACCCCAAGGCGTTATAAAAGTGATGGCTTCAGCTGGGTTAGATAATAATAAATGAAAAGATGGTATCAAAATGATTTAGTTCATTGGTCTACTGTTATAATCTTCACCATCATATGCCTTTATGCCCAAACCAAGTTTGTTTGGATCAAAGAGTATCCGAAGGATTATATTATTCCATTATCAAATTGGTTGAATTATAGTATGGATTGGTTTGTAGAATGGTTTGGATGGTTTTTTAGGGGTATTTCATGGCTTTTAGAATGGCCTGTTAAAGGGGTTCGTGCTCTTTTGCACTCTCTTCCATGGTCTGTTTCAGTATTTTTATTTTGCCTTATATCTTTTATAGCCTCTGGTTGGCGATTAGTTGTTTTCACTTTTTTAGCTTCAATGTACATGGTGGTTATAGGATATTGGGGAGAAAGTATGAATTCTTTTTCCCTTGTAGCAATTTCTGTACCTATGGCAGTATTAGTTGGCTTTGGAGTAGGAACATGGGGTTTTAATTCAGAAAAAGCTGAAAGAATTATAAAGCCAACATTAGATTTACTTCAAACCATACCTGCCTTTGCATATCTATTACCGATTTTATTCTTATTTGGTTTTGGAACCACTGTAGGATTAATAGCTAGTCTTATTTATTCTTTTCCACCAATGGTAAGAAATACTATATTAGGTTTGCGTCAAGTCCCTAAAGAAATCATTGAATCAGGAATTATGTCTGGAGCTTCCAAGAGACAGCTGTTTTGGCTAGTAAGGGTTCCAACAGCTTGGCGGCAAATTTTACTTGGTGTCAATCAAACGACTATGGCCTCATTGAGTATGGTGATTATTGCTTCCATAATTGGTGGAACAGCTGATATTGGTTGGGAAGTTTTAGTTTATATGAGGAAAGCTGAATTAGGCGGAAGTTTTGTCGCTGGAATTGTGATTGCTTTAATTGCGATGTTATTGGATAGAATCACTGCTGGATTAGCCACTAAATCTGGAAATTATAAAATTAAAGAAAAATCTTTTTTTCTAAGAAACAAATACTGGTTTATTGCCATTGCTGGCACAGCATTGTTTTTTCTTATTTCGTATTTTTTCCCTCTCTTTAATGAATGGCCAAGAGAATTGGAAACAAGTCCGGCAAAAAGTATTAATCAGGGGTTAGAATTTTTTGTTATCAATTTTGGATCTCAAATAGATTATGTAAAACAATTTGCTTTTTTCTTTATTATGTTGCCTACAAAGATTGGCTTACAATTTTCTGTGAGCCCATACACTTGGGGATTTGAACTGACAATTTACCATACAATTTTCTATTTTGTTCTAATGACAATTTTCACATTCTGGGGGTTCTTAAAATGGGGAAATAATTTGGCAATTAGTTTAGTATTGTTTTCAATTTTTCTGTATTTCGGCCTTACCAACATGCCTTGGCCTTCATTAATTTTAATTTATGGTCTAATTGCTTTTAAAATCAGTGGGTTGGCCTTATCAATTGGCACTATTTTAGGAATTAGTTTTTTAGCCTCAACTGGCGTTTTACCACAAGCATTGCTTTCCATTTACCTATGTGGGATTGGTGTGGTGATTTCATTTTTTATTGGATCCTCATTGGGGATTTGGGCTGCTCACAATGACCGTGTATCAGCATTTATGCGACCAATTAATGACACATTGCAAACCATGCCATCCTTTGTAATTTTAATTCCCTTCTTAATGATTTTTAAAATTGGTGAGTTTACTGCATTATTAGCAATAGTTGCCTACGCTTTTGTACCAGCTATGAGATACACGGAACATGGATTAAGAAATCTTCCAGAAACAGTTATAGAAGCCGCCACAATGATTGGTTGTTCAAAAAGCCAATTATTATGGTATGTAAAGATTCCCTTAGCGTTACCTGTTATCATGTTAGGACTTAATCAAACAATTATGTATGGCCTTGCGATGTTAGTAATTGCAGCTTTAGTTGGCACTACAGGTCTTGGCCAGTTAATTTACATAGGCTTATCTAAAGCTAATTTTGGATCAGGTATGATTGCTGGCGTTGGAATAGCTACTATTGCTATGATTGCAGATCGAATGACTCAAGCCTGGAGTAGAAGTCTAGAGAAAAAAGTTTAATCTATTTATAAAAAAATTATATTTTCTTTATTCATATGATATGATCTTTGAAGACAATTATATATTTCTTATTTAATTTTAATTAATCAAAAGTCTAGAAAGATATTCGATGTCAGTAATTTCACAAATATCAAAGTTTTCTAATGATCTTGTATCTATTCGTCGAGATTTACACGAACACCCAGAACTTGGAATGGAAGAAGTTAGAACCTCTGGAATAGTCGCCAAATTATTAAAACAATGGGGAATAGAAACTCATACTGAAATTGGCAAAACAGGCGTAGTAGGTGTTTTAAAGGGAAATAAGTCAGGCAAAACTATCGGATTAAGAGCAGACATGGATGCTTTACCTATTCAGGAAAACACTAATTTAAAATTTGCTTCAAAGACACCCGGAGTCATGCACGCTTGTGGACATGATGCTCATACTACAATGTTATTAGGAGCGGCAAGGTATCTTGCAGAAACAAATAATTTTGCTGGTACTGCTATATTTATCTTCCAGCCTGCAGAAGAGGGTTTAGGTGGAGCGAGAGCAATGTTAGCTGACAAACTTTTTGAAAGATTTCCTTGTGACGAAATTTATGGACTACATAACTGGCCAACTGGAGAATTAGGAAAAGTTTCCATAAAACCAGGCCCTGCAATGGCAGGGGCAGATTTCTTTGATATCCATATAAAAGGTTTTGGTTCTCACGCAGCAAGACCACATGTTTCTAAAGACCCTATCATTATTGCTTCATCTCTCATTGCACAATTACAAACTATCGTCAGTAGAAATGTTCCGCCAACAGAAACAATTGTATTATCTGTAACAAAAATTCAATCGGGCACGGCATATAATGTTATTCCTTCTGACTGTGTTGTCTCAGGTACAATGCGCTATTTTGATAAAAAAGTAGCACAAAGTGTCAGAGATAGAATCCAACAGATGATTAATGGTATGGAAAAGTCTTACGAGATTGAAATTGATTTTAAAAATAGAGAAATTTTTGACGTTTTGGTCAACAACGAAGACCTCAGTCATGTTATGTTGGACATTGCTTCTGAGGTGGTTGGTAAGGACAATGTTTCAATAAGAACAGATTTAGTTACAGGTTCAGAAGATTTTGCTGATATGTTAAATGTTATACCTGGAGCTTATTGTAATATTGGTCACTCAGGCACAGTGCCTCTTCATAATGATGGTTTTATTTTAGATGAAGACATTCTTCCAATTGGTGCTTCAATTTATGCAAAATTAGTTGAAAATAGAACCCAAACATAAATTATTATATATGATATTTGATATAACTTAATTTTCTATTTTAGCATTTCTTATTGACAGTTTTTTTAGAATCATTCTAACCTAATAATATCAAAAATCCGTTTGAATTTTTTTTAATTACTTAACAGAATAAAAAAAAGGAGGAGAAATTAAAATGGTGAAAAAACTTTTGAGTTTAATTTCGCTCGGAACATTAATTGGTTTTCTTTTTTCCATAAATATTGCTTTTGCAGATGTAACATGGAGAATGGCGCATAAAATGCCCCCTGATAGTCCAGAGGGGAAAGTTTTCCAAAAGTTTGCTGATCTTGTAGATGAGTACTCAAGTGGGAAAATGACAATTAAAATGTTCCCAAATGAACAACTTGGTAAAACTAATGCAGTTCTTGAGCAGCTTAAAATGGGAACAGTTCATCTTTATGCTGAGGGATCCACCTATATGAAGAAATGGGTTAAAGAGATTACATGGACAAGTGCAGCATTTATGTTTGATGATCGGGACCATTGGGTAAGGTTTATGAATTCTGATCTTGTTAAAGGTTGGTACCAAAAAGCCTCAGATGAAGCTGGCATTGGAGTCCTTGGAGATGTAACAGCCATTTTAAGAGGACCCTACAGAGTTATGGTTACCACTAGAGATGTAAAATCTTTTGATGATGTAAAAGGTTTGAAACTAAGAATGCATCCAAGTCAGCTTGCCATAGACACTTGGACAACAATTGGAGCTGACGTGAGAACATTAGCTTGGACAGATGTCTATCAATCCATTGATAAAGGCATCGTTAGTGCCGTTAATAGCCCCATTGCTCTCGTTGAGTCTATGAGATTTTATGAAGTTGCACCCCATATCATCAAGCATGACGAATATTATCAGTCAATTGGATTTATGGTTCATCAACCATCCTATGACAAGCTATCAAGTGATCTAAAATCCGCTGTTGATAAGGCTTATACTGAAGCTGGCAAATATAGCTTTCAAGTTATGGGTGAAGCCGCAGATAAATCTTTAGATAGAATGAAAGCAAAAGGAGTAACTTTTACAAGTGTAGATCGTGCACCTTTTGTGGCTGTAATGGATGACTTTTATAATAAAAAACAACAAGCAGGTGAACTGCCTGAAGGATTTCTTGAAGCTGTTAAAGCCACAAGATGATTTAAGAATTCCATATGAATGATAAAAATCAAAATGGACCACTTCACTCCGTGGTCCATTATTTAGATTTGTTTTTGGACAAGTCTTGTTTTGTTTTCCTCCTTATTGCCAACCTTTGTCTTGGCTTAATGCTCGTAGGAACTTTTGCTACAATTTTTCTGAGGTTGTTCACCATTTCATTTTACTGGATCTGGCCGTGGACAATGCAATTTTTTGTATGGATGTCATTTTTTGGGTTTTTTGTTGTCTACAGACTTGGGAAAGACATAGTTGTTGATTTTCTAGTTTTTAAACTAGGTCCAAAAGCCGTTTTGATTACTCGATATTTAGTACCCATTTTGATCATGATTATTATGGGATTTATTTTGAAAGAAATGCCAGTCATTCTTTCTAGTCAAGTCGGCGTTATAGATGGAGTAATAACACCATGGGGTGGAGAACTAGAAAGGTATACACTTTCAATACCTTTAGGAATTTCATGTCTATTAATTTTTCTCAACTCTTTTTTAGAATTGATTAAAGCCTACCTTGGATTACCTGAAACACTTCCATCTCATAGCTCTGAACTAGAAAGTTAATTATGTTTGTATTATTATTTATTGGCTTCATAATTCTCATTCTGATCAGAGTGCCAGTATCTATTGCCATTGGCGCTGCTGTTTTGATGACTTTTTTAACCAGCGATTTTTCTGACGCTTTGTACATTATACCTCAACAAATTTTAGAAGGTGTTAACAAACCTTCTTTGGCAGCAGTACCATTTTTTATTATGGCTGGTAATTTAATGAATGTTGTAGGCATGACTGATAGAATTTTCAATTTCGCTAATGCTCTTGTAGGTCATTTAAGGGCCGGCCTTGCCCAAGTTAATGTTTTATCATCAATGATCTTTGCAGGCGTATCGGGTGCAGCAGTAGCCGATTGCGCAGGGTTAGGTGCCATTGAAATAAAAGCTATGAAAGAAAGAGGTTATAAACCAGAGTTTGCAGCTGCGGTCACAGTATGTTCAGCGGTTGTTGGTCCAATTATACCACCTTCTATTGGATTAGTCATATTTGCATTTTTAGCCCAACAATCTGTAGAAAGAATGTTTTTAGCAGGCTTGATACCTGGAGTTATAATAGGTGCATCTTTGATGATGTTTAATAGAATTTTAGCAATAAAATATGATTTTCCCACTCAAGAAAAAGCTTCAAACCGAGAAGTTATAATTTCAGCAAGAGATGGAATTTTAGCTTTGGTTGCTCCAGGAATTATTTTAGGTTCAATTCTTGGAGGATTTGTTACAGCCACCGAAGCAGGAGTTCTAGCATGTGTTTATTCTATGATCTTAGGTTTAATATACAAGACCTTAACTTTTCCAAACCTTTGGAAAGCCCTCACCGACACTATGCTAATGACTTCTGTTATTATGATCATTATTGGTTTTTCTATTGCTATGGGTTGGCTGCTTGCAATCGAACAGGTCCCTCAAAGAATTGGTGATACAATTTTTGCCTTTACCGAATCTAAAAATGTTTTTTTAGCTTTACTCATTGTTTTTATAATTTTAGTTGGTTGCGTTGTTGAAGGTGTGCCAGCCAAATTAATGTTAGTTCCAATGCTGCTCCCAGTTATTGATAGCTTTGGAATTGATAGAGTGCATTTTGGAATAATCATTCAATTGGGTTTGTTAATTGGCATTGCCACTCCACCAATGGGAATTGGTTTATATATAATGGTAGAAGTAGGAAAAGTTCCTTTTGAAAAAGTATCTCTAGCCGTCTTGCCTTTTATGATTCCGCTAATGCTGGTTTTAATTCTTCTCACCTATATACCTGAATTAACTCTCTGGTTGCCAAATTATATTCTTGGACCGGATACTCCTATTAACTAGCTTGACTTCAGATTTACTTTTTTTGATGCTCCAGACAAATCTCCAATAAACTCACCCGCCAACATTTTTTTATGACTGCTAGGCTCACCTTTTTGCTTTTCCAGTGCCCAGTCAATATCATCATCAGCCTCATTAGGAGGCATAACCAAAACACCAGAAAAATCAGCAATGACAACATCCCCAGGATTGACAACTGCACCACCAATAGAAATTGGTATGTTAAAACTACCTCCAACGTCATATATCCTTGTAGTAATTGGAGACATACCTTTGCACCATACGTCTAAATCATACTCATCTAACTCAGGCACATCTGTGCATGGACCATCAAGAATGACTGCTGAACACCCACTCGCCTTTATTGCTGCAGCTACTCCGCCACCCAAACATGCATGTTTATCGTCGCCCAATCTATCTATACATAGAATATCTCCTGGTCTTAAAAATTGAATAACATGATGTAATAGAGTTGAATCCTGGGCTGGTATTGCAAGCGTAACGGCCGTTCCAGCAATGGTAATCCTTTTCTTTAGAATATGTTGTATTCTTCTATCTACAAATCCTATTAATCTTTTATGACCAACGGTAGCAGTTTCAGTTTGCATGGATTTTTTAAGAAGAGCTTCATCAATTTGAACCGGCATTTCATTAATTACATAACTCAAAACTAGATTCCTTTCTTGATAAATATCTATATTTAAGAATAACACTTGTAAAAGTTAAAAACAATTTTTACTCTCAAATTATTATGAATGAAAATACTGAGCAGTGGAATATTTCAAAAAATGCAGTTCATTCTGATCAAGGAGTGGTAGCTTCTCAAAACTGGATAGCTTCATCTGTAGGTGCAGATAGTTTGGCAAAAGGAGGAAATGCCATAGACGCCGCAGTATCTTGTGCCTTTGCCTTAAACATTGTTGAACCCTGGATGTGTGGTCTAGGAGGCAGTGGATATATAGTTATTTGGCTTGCCAAAGAAAAAACTGTTAAGGTTATTGATTTTCAAGGCACTTTACCCAAAAATATTCTCTTTGAAGACTATCCCATAGATCCTCAAACTCCTCAAACAATTATGGGTTTTCCTGGTGTTAAAAACTTTGGAAATGAATTAGGTTATCGTTCCATTACAATTCCAGGTGCAGTTTCAGGCCTTTCAGCAGCAATAGAAAAATTTGGTAAATTAGGAATTGATAGCATTTTAAGCAAAACTATTGAAATTGCCGAAAGAGGATTACCTGTTGACTGGTATACAACTCTTCAGATTGCTATTGAAGCAGAAGATTTAATAAAATTCAAAACTTCATCAAACATTTACCTACCAAATGGTTCACCACCTAAGCCAGAGCAGTTTATTAAATTAGGAAATTTATCTAACACTCTTAAAAAATTATCCGAGAAAGGTGCCAGAGAGTTTTATCAAGGTGAAACTGCTGAAAAAATAATCTCAGATTTAAAGAAAGGAGGAAGCAGAATAACTTTGGAAGACTTCTCTTCTTATAAACCCTTGTTTCTGGAACCTTTAGTTACAACACACAGAGGAAAACAACTCTATACAGCTGGGGAAAATAGTGGCGGAAAGAGATTAAATGAAGCGTTTAAATATGTTGAAGATAACTTAGACACATCAATACCTTTTGGAGCACATTCATATCTTACTTATGCAAAAGCATTGAATAAAGCCTTCATTAGCCATAGAGAAAGATTACAAAAAACTCCTAATCACGGATGTACTTCCCATATGAGTGCTGTTGATAGTGAAGGGAATATGGTTGCGCTGACTTATACATTGCTTAATAGATTTGGTTCAAAAGTTGTTTTGCCCAAGTCAGGCATTCTTATGAATAATTCAGTATCATATTTTGATCCTAGACCAGGCTTCCCAACTTCTATTGAAGGTGGCAAAAGAATAAATTCATCAAATATGTGTCCTACTATCTGTATTAAAGACAATAATGCTCAATTTGCTGTTGGAGCGTCAGGAGCTAATCATATAGTTCCATGCACAATGCAAATTTCAGCCTTTTTACTAGACTATGATTTCACGCTTGAGAAAGCCTTCAACCTTCCGCGAATAGATGTAAATGAAAGTGATACAATCACTGTTGACCCTGATCTAGGAGAAGAAACTATTTCTACTTTAGGGAAGCATTTTAAGTTAGAATATGCTCAAAACTTAGTTTTTCCAAAATTATATTCATGCCCGTCAGGAGTATTAAGAGATATTAATGGTATAAATTATGGCATCAGCGATAAATTATCACCAGTTGCAGGAGCTGCTGTTGATGGAAATTTCAATTTAGAAAAATTGTCCCCTCAAGAAATTAAAAAATCACGAGCATAAATTTTAATACTCTTTGCCTGAAGGAATAAGATTGTTAACCTTCTGGCCTTTAGCAAACTTCAACATATTTTTTGCAATCTCTTTTCCT
>MDSZ01005866.1_pt1 | contig 32993 bp, 24 predicted proteins | sample 811201 | NCBI WGS metagenome assembly MDSZ01 (sample SAMN05326647, study PRJNA326480) | marine metagenome | isolation source: seawater | place: Indian Ocean: North | collected 2010 | reverse complement strand
TGTAATAATCAAGAGTACAGTAATACCAGGAACGACTCAAAGACTGCATGAGTCGTTCCCTGAACTGAGAATTGCATGCTCTCCAGAATTCCTCAGGTCGGCGACATCGGTTGATGACTTCAAGAGTCAGGACATCCTAGTCGTTGGCAGCCACCACAGAGACTTAGCAGAAATCGTACTCAGCAATCACCGAGAAGCTGGTGTTTTTTCTGGGGGTTCGTTCTTTCATGTTTCTCCAACCCAGGCCGAGTTGGCCAAGTACGCCAAAAACGCATTCTTTGCGATGAAGGTAATCTTTGGCAACCAATTCCAAGAATATACCGAGAGTTTTGGAGAAGAGTGGGGGGTTGTCAAGGAAATAATTACTTCAGAACAGGAGCAACAAATCGGGCCATCCCACCTTGATCTAATCGAGGGTGGGGCTAGAGGTTTCGGAGGAGATTGCCTGCCAAAGGACACACTAGCCTTAGTGGCTGATCTTAAACGGAGAGGTATAGACTATGATTTGCTAGGAGCGGTTCTAAGTGATAACCTTAGACTGAAAGGAGATGACTAGTATCTGTACTCTTCATTCTTGTATGGCCCTTCAATTGGAACATTGATGTAATCGGCTTGATCCTGAGACATCTTAGTCAGGTTTGCGCCAATCTTGGAAAGATGCAGTCGTGCAACCTCTTCGTCAAGGTGCTTAGGGAGGGTGAAGACCTCGTTCTCATAGTTGTCCTTATTGCGCCACAAGTCTATCTGTGCCAAGGTCTGATTCGAGAAGCTATTCGACATTACGAAACTGGGGTGACCAGTGGCACAGCCTAGGTTTACAAGACGCCCAGAGGCTAGCAAGTAGATACTGTTTCCAGAAGGGAATGTATACCTATCAACCTGGGGTTTGATATTTGTGTGAGTGGCCTCGCTAGATTCGAGCAGGTCAACCTGGATCTCGTTATCGAAATGTCCGATGTTGCAAACAATCGCCTGATCCTTCATCTTGGACATGTGATCCATAGTTATCACGTCCTTGTTTCCAGTGGCGGTAACGTATATGTCGGCTAATCCAAGGGTGTTTTCTACGGTATCCACTGTGAATCCCTCCATTGCTGCCTGGAGTGCGCAAATCGGGTCAACCTCAGTCACTACAACCCTTGCACCCTGCGAATTCAGTGCCTGAGCAGAGCCCTTTCCAACGTCCCCATAGCCACAAACTACTGCTGTCTTTCCAGAAATCATGACATCCGTAGCCCTCTTGATTCCATCCACGAGTGATTCTCTGCACCCGTAAAGATTGTCGAACTTTGATTTCGTAACAGAGTCATTAACATTTATCGCAGGGAAGAGTAGGGACCCTTCTTCCACCATCTGCTTGAGGCGGTGTACTCCAGTAGTTGTCTCCTCTGATACTCCAAAGCACCCTTCTACTACGCCAGACCAGAAATCTGGATCGCTGGAATGGATTTTCTTCAGTAAATCCTTGATGCATTGCTCTTCGTGATTGGAGGAATGGGAATCGACCCAATCACTACCATTCTCCAATTCGAATCCCTTGTGTATCAGAAGGGTGGCATCACCCCCATCGTCCACTATCAACTGTGGACCTAGCCCATTTGGATGGCTCAAGGCGCGGAATGTACAATCCCAGTACTCTTCCAGAGTCATGCCTTTCCATGCAAATACTGGAACCCCTGATTCGGCAATTGCTGCTGCCGCGTGATCCTGGGTAGAGAAAATATTGCAACTTGCCCAACGAACTGACGCCCCGAGATCAACCAGAGTCTCGATCAAAACTGCAGTTTGAATTGTCATGTGGAGGGAACCTGTAATTCTAACTCCTTCGAGTGGCTTTTCCGAAGAGTACTTCTCGCGGATTGCCATTAATCCCGGCATCTCATGCTCTGCAATCCCAATTTCTTTTCGGCCGAATTCGGACAAGCCGATATCTGAAACGATGTATTGTTCTTCCTTGCCTGAAGCATCCATAGAGGCTACCATGACACTGCGCAAAACTAGGTGTACTTTACTCTATGTTTACCCCGGAATACTAAGAGTTAGCGTGGCAATGATGAAATGCAACATCTATTGCGGTGGCTAATGCGGCTCAGGGATAAGATATTACGCGGAAAGCGTCCTGTAGTGGTTTACGAAATCCTACCACCAAGGATTATTGATGGGAGTATTGAGAGTTATGCCGAAAGGATAAGCACCCTCCTGTCTAAGACCCACATTGACGCCATCAATATCCCCGAGGTGCACGCAGAAGAGACGCGCGGGGATCGTCCCGTAGATGAGCATAGGAGGGCTTCTCCCCGTGATTTTGGCAGGATTATCCAAGATTCGGTTGGTGTTGAAGTCATTGTTAACAGAGTAACAGTTCTTGAAAAACACAATGACCAAAGAGAGTGGTTTAAGGAGACCAGCGAAGATTTCGGGATTGACAATATTGTCCTTGTTGGGGGGGAGTCAAGTCAGATAGATTACCCAGGCCCCGGAGTTTCAGAGGCTGCAACAATGATAGAGGAAATTAATTCCAAAATGAATACGGAGATATTTAGTGGCGGGATTGTTCTGCCATCGAGAAAAGTCGAGTCGGAAAGAATGGAGGATAAGGCCAGAAATGGAGTCAAATTCTTCACGACGCAGGTGCTCTATGACAGCCATGACATTTGCAGACTTCTCTGGCACTACAACGATGTAATAAGAAAAAGGGGTTCAAAACCACGGAGAGTGCTACTAAGCTTTGCACCTATTTCAACTGAGAAGAATCTGGAATTTCTAAAGTGGTTAGGAGTGGAAATTCCTGAGAAAACTGAAGAAAGACTGGTCAGAAGCAGAGAAGGGGTAAAGGAACGGTCGATAGAAATTTGTATGGAATTGTTAGAAGAAATACTTTCTTACGTGACTGAAAATAAGATCAGAGTCCCAATTGGACTAAATGTTGAGCACATAATGACGTATAATTTCGAACATTCTGTCGAGTTACTACAGAGGATGTCGAAGAGATACAGAAGTTTCTGCATGGAATCTGAATTATATGAGCCATGACCGGATAGTTGAAATCGAAATTGGGGGCCGAATGCCCCATGACGTATCTGTTTACTTCTGAGTCTGTTTCTGAAGGTCACCCCGACAAGTTGTGCGATAAAATCTCGGATTCGATTCTCGATGCTTGCCTGAAAATTGATAGGGATGCCAGAGTAGCTGTAGAAACCATGGTCAAAGGAATGCCCGAAGAAAGTCACATTATTGTTGGTGGCGAGGTCACAGTTTCTACTGATGAGGACATAGATTATGAGTCAATTGCCAGAAGGGCGGCTGCAGAAATCGGCTACACGAGCCATGATGTAGGGATGGATGCAACTAGTACTGAAAAATGCAATGTTAAAGTCTTAATCAGTCAACAATCGGGAGATATTGCCCAAGGAGTTGACGAGGGGAAGGGGCTTCACCACGAACAGGGTGCTGGTGACCAGGGGCTGATGTTCGGTTATGCGTCTAACGAGTCTGAAGAATTCTCTGAATTGGCTGGATCATACATGCCACTCCCAGCCATCCTGTCCCAGAGACTTACTCTCAAATTAAGCGAGTCTATGAAAGACGGGACTCTCCCTTGGGCACGGCCTGACTCGAAGAGCCAAGTTACCATTGAGTACAGCGATGATGGAAGTCCGATTCGTTTAGAAACGGTGGTCGTTGCTATCCAGCATGATGATTTGGCCAATGAGAATTTTGATGGAGACGAACAACTGGAGCGCGATTTCATTGTTAACGAGATTACAGAGAAGATCGTGAATAAGGTCATCCCAAGCCAGCTTCTCAATGACCGGACCAAACTAATAATCAATGGGACCGGGCGTTTCGTCTTAGGTGGCCCTCATGCTGATGCAGGTCTGACTGGAAGAAAAATAATAGTCGACACATATGGTGGAATGGGGAGGCATGGAGGAGGTGCTTTCAGTGGGAAAGATCCAAGCAAGGTGGACAGGTCCGCGGCCTATGCTGCCAGATGGGCAGCTAAGCATGTTGTTGCGAGTGGCTTGTCTGAGAAATGCGAAATCCAACTGGCTTATGCAATTGGAGTGGCAGAACCAGTGAGCATTAGCGTGAATGTAAATACCCAAGGGACTGGGACAATTCCTGACGCAGCCCTGACTCAGAAAGTAGTGGACTGCTTTGACTTCAGGCCTCAGTCAATTATCGATTCATTGAGTCTCAGAAACCCGATTTTCTCAAAAACTGCTTCCGGTGGACACTTTGGGAGGCACCCTGGTGAGGACGGAACATTCTCATGGGAAATTCTAGATGATGAGAAAATCTCCAAACTTCAGGAATAATCGGCATATTCTCCCGAAAAGCACGGGTATGAGGACCTCGTCCGATAGACAACTATGAGGTGCGATAGGTGATTGAGGAACTGCTAAAGGAAAGGATTCTGATCATTGATGGCGCCATGGGGACAATGGTGCAGACCTATAATCTAGAGGAGGTGGATTTTCGTGGAGAAGCGTTCCTGAATAACGAAATTGATTTGCAGGGAAACAATGAGGCACTGAACATCACTAGAGAAGATATAGTCCTAGACATTCACAGAAAATATCTAGAATCTGGGTGCGACATCATTGAAACCAACACCTTCAGCGCAAACTCGATCTCCCAGGTAGACTACGGCCTCGAGGGTTATACCAAAGAAATGAATGTCTGTGCCGCTAAGATAGCTAGAAAGGCAGTCGATGAAGCGATTGAAAGAGATGGCCGTCAGAGGTTTGTAGCCGGGTCTATAGGGCCTACGAACAAAACTCTCTCATCATCCGAAAATGTCGATGACCCATCATTCCGGAGCATTTCCTTCGATGATCTCAGAGATTCTTATTTCGACCAAGCTCAATCTCTGATTGAAGGAGGGGTCGATATGATCCTTATTGAGACAATTTTCGATGTCCTCAATGCTAAAGCTGCTATTGTAGCAACTCTGGACGCATTTGAAGAACTAGGAAAGACCATCCCGATTATGATTTCAGTTACATTCATTCAAGAAGGGAGCAATCGTACAGTCTTTGGTCAGACTGTAGATGCTTTCTGGGCCACAATAGCCCATGCCAAACCACTCTCAGTAGGGATAAATTGTGGACTTGGGGCTGATTCCATGTTTTCGAATTTATCGGAGTTGTCTAGGATTTCAAATTCATTCGTTCACTGCTACCCAAATGCTGGCCTTCCCAATCCACTCAGTGAAACGGGATTCGACGAGACTCCCGAAATTACTGCACGGGAAATTGCGAAACTAGCCGAGGCTGGGTTGGTGAACATAGTCGGAGGATGCTGTGGGACCACTCCGGACCATATAAGAGAAATTAGCAGGGCTGTTTCGTCGATAACACCTCGAGTAAAGAGAGAAGAAACCCTGAATATTTCGGAATTGGGAATTTTTCCCGTTTCTGGGGTTTCTACCCCGCATCATTCGGGCTGTAACCACCCCCCTCACAAATACTCGACATTCGCAGGATTGGAACAATACGTTTTGAGGCCAGAATCCAATTTCACCATGGTGGGCGAAAGAACAAATGTTACAGGATCTTCTAAATTCAGGAGTCTAATAGAGAATGGCGATTTCGATGGAGCACTCCAAGTGGCAATTCAGCAGGTTCGTTCGGGAGCAAATATCATTGATGTCAATATGGACGAAGGTATGCTAGACTCGGTTGCTTGCATGGAGAAGTTCCTGAAATTAATAGCAACAGAGCCGGAAGTAGCAAGAGTGCCAATAATGATAGATAGTTCTGATTGGGAAGTAATCAAAGCTGGAGTGAAATATGTCCAAGGTAAGCCGATTGTGAATTCAATTAGCCTAAAAGATGGGGAGAACGAGTTCATCAAAAGAGGGCGGTTTGTCAAGAAGCATGGTGCGGCTGTTGTTGTCATGGCTTTCGATGAAGAGGGGCAAGCAGAGACGATGGAGAGGAAAGTCGAAATCTGTGAGAGATCGTATCAGATATTGGTTGGCGAAGTCGGATTGAATCCGATGGACATTGTTTTCGACGCAAATATTCTTGCTGTAGCAACTGGGATTGAGGGGCACAATGAATTCGCTGTCAACTTCATAGATTCTATACCCAAAATCAAGTCTCTCTGTCCTGGGGCTAAAACATCCGGAGGGGTTAGCAACCTTTCATTCTCCTTCAGAGGAAACAACACTGTGAGAGAAGCATTCCATTCCGCTTTCCTATTTCATGCAATCAATGCAGGACTGGACATGGGAATTGTAAATCCGGGAATGTTGATCCCTTACGACGAAATCCCCGAGGATCTGCTGAAACACGTAGAAGACGTTCTCTTCAATAGGTCGGAGGATGCTACCGAGAAGATGGTGAATTTCGCAGAAGGTTTCCAAATGGAGCTCTCTAAGGATGAAAGAGGGAAGTTGTGGAGGCAATGGGAAGTAAACGATCGATTGAGGCACTCTTTAGTTAATGGAATCGTTGAATTCATAGAAGAGGATGTCGAAGAAGCTAGGGATGATTTCGAAACACCACTGGAAGTTATTGAGGGTCCGCTGATGGACGGAATGGCAATTGTTGGCGACCTATTTGGCTCGGGGAAAATGTTCCTCCCACAGGTTGTAAAGTCGGCAAGAACAATGAAGAGGGCCGTAAATTATCTGGAGCCATTCATGGAAGAGGCCGCCCAGTCTCAGAAGTTTAGAGGCAGAGTGGTACTAGCGACCGTAAAGGGAGACGTCCATGACATAGGAAAAAACATCGTGGGAGTCGTTCTTGGGTGCAATAACTACGAAGTCATTGACTTGGGGGTGATGGTTCCAGCTGAAACCATTCTGGATACCGCAGAAGAATTAGGAGCCGATATCATTGGACTCTCAGGGCTAATTACCCCTTCCCTCAGAGAAATGTCGCATGTTGCCGGAGAAATGAAATCAAGAGGAATGATGTTGCCATTACTGATCGGCGGTGCTACGACCAGTCGGCAGCACACAGCGATTAGAATCGCAACTGAGTACGATCACCCGGTCATCCATGTCAAAGATGCCTCCAGAGTATCTGAGATCTTGGGCAACGTTATCGATACACAAAAATCTGAATCGTTTATTGAGGAAAATCGAACTATGCAAGAGTCACTAAGAGAAAGGAACAAAGATATCTCTGGCAAATCTATTATCCCCCTTAATGAAGTGAGGTCGAGGAAGGTGGAGTTTGCTTGGAATGATGTTGACATCCCAGAACCACCATTTGTTGGTCATGCAATTTCTGAAGAGGTTCCTTTGAAAGATCTGGTAGAATACATTGACTGGACTTTCTTTTTCACATCGTGGGATATTCCAAGGAGGTACCCAGATGTTTTAGACGATGAAAAATATGGAGAATCTGCAAGAAGCCTTCTAGAAGACGCTGAAGCTATGCTAACCGAAATTATTGATGGGGGCCTCCTAAGTGCTAGAGTGAAATATGGATTCTGGAGGGCAAATAGTGATGGTGACGATATCCTAATCAAGGACATCAGTGGAAAGGAAATATCCAGGCTAAACATGCTGAGGCAACAACAGGACAGAGGTGGTTCGAATTATGCATGCCTAGCAGACTTCATCGCACCAGTAGAATCGGGGAGGGAAGACAATATCGGTATTTTCGCTGTGACTGCTGGTATTGGAGCAGATGAGTTAGCGAAAGAGTTCAAGGAATCTGGTGACGATTACAGATCAATAATGGCTAATCTTCTGGCCGATAGATTTGCAGAAGCAGCGGCAGAATGGCTCCATAAGAAAGTCCGAGGCGAGTGGGGCTTTCCGGACCCTGCGGACATCTCCTTTTCCGAGATACTCAAAGAGAGATACCGGAGTATCCGCCCTGCATACGGTTATCCTGCTTGTCCCGACCATAGTGAAATGAGGAAGACTTTCGAACTTCTGAAGGCAGGAGAAATAGGAATGAGTATTTCCGAGAATAATGCCATAATCCCAGCTGCAGGGGTAAGCGGGTTATTCTTCGCTCATCCCGAAGCACACTATTTCTCAGTAGGAAGGATCAGCAAAGATCAGGTCGTCGACTACAGCATTAGAAAGGGAGTAAGCATGGAGCAGGTTGAGGAATTTATTCATGCTAATCTTGGTTACTTCGAAAGGAGTTAATGGCAATTTTACATTGATTTCGAGGGGTGATTTTTTTTCTATATTCCTGTTAAGCGATTTGGATGGTTACTTTTTCCATCAAAAATTATTATGTATCCGTCGGTCGTTAGAACTATTGGAGTTCAGTACTCAATAGCATTTTCAAACGCGAGGGGAAGGGGATGAGAAAAATTCTGCTACTTACTGGTGTAGAAAGTCTGTGTAAGAAGAAGACAAGTGAAGTATCATTTAATGAGATAAATGAATTTACTAGCATTTACACCTATTATTTTCGTAAGGTCCTCGAAGAATTAGGAGGATATGACGTACACGTCTTTCCACTCGGAAGTGATAGTTCCAAAGATAGTTATTTCGAAGAGATTGAGTTCCCGGAAGTTGATCATACAATAGCTATGCTAAATCGTGCATACCTACTACGCCCTAGGATCTTGTTTGATAAGGTCAGAGCAGTCACAAAGGGGCTTGTGTGTGTACTTGGTGACACTGATGAAATCATCGGCCCGGAAGACATTATTTTCCATGCACGGGAAACGGTACATGAGGTGGTACCGGACCAATCAAGGTGGATTGGTTGGGGGGCGGACCAGAGTCTATTCTATCCTGACAAAGAAGATAGGAAATTATCAGTTTTTGTGGATATGTACCCAGTCCTTCCTAAGGCGAGAAAGGACGTTATTACCGAAGAGGTTTTCCTGGACGCATTGAATAGATTGCCCGGGAGAATTCAGAAGTATGGATTCGAAGAAGTTAGAATTAGGACTATTGGAAAGGAGGGGTTAGTAACAATTGGTTCAAGGGAAGAGGTCCGAGAAGTTGTGGATGAGGAGACTTTGAGGATTTCTTATTCCCAACTAGCTGAAGAAATGCGTGCTACGGACATCTTCATTGCTGGACACAGTGAGTCAATGGGCCTTTCAGCCTTGGAAGCGGCAATGTCAGGATCTTTCTTGGTTCTTCCAATAGTTTGGGGAAAGCCATTCATCAAACCAGATCTAGTTGCTGACTTACACCACAAATATTTCTCTGTCGAGGATGAGCCGGCAGAAATTCCTTGGGACGACATCCTCCTGGACTTGGATGTAGAGAAATCTAGATCGATGTCATCCAATAAAACATGGGAAAATGTTGTCAGTAGAGTCTTAGAAGTACTGTACTAGAAATCTTCAATAGCATAAAGATTCGCAAAATTGAAGGTAAAGTGAAATACGAATCTTACCACAGCCAAGTGATAGAGTGATTACCGCGGCCGATAGAATTCTCGTTGTTGCACCGCATGCTGATGATGAGTTGATAGGAATGGGTGGTTCATTACTGAAGTGGAAATCTATTGGGGCAGAGATACACATCGTATTAGTGGCGTGCTCTGATGTGGAGATGGTGCATACAAAATCAGTAGTTTCGGGTGAAACAAGGGCCTCTGAATTCAGAGAGGTTTGTAAACAAATTAGCAATACTGAGCCTAGAATTCTTGGCTACGTTGATTCCCGTCTGGATTCTTATCCCATTTCTGAAATAGTGACCATACTGGACAACATTATTGAAGATTACAGACCTAGTGTCGTAGCCTATCCGGAGCCATCTTACCACCAAGATCACCAAGTTGTAAATAGGGCGTGCACGGCATCACTGAGGCCAACTAAGGTATATCGCCCAGATTTGATAATGACATACGAGATTCCTACTTCCACATGGACTGGGAGTGGGAGGAATTTCGAACCCAATTTTTTTGTTGATATTACTGATCAGATGAGTGAAAAGATATCCTTGTTCGAAGATATTTACAAAAGTCAATTCACGGTCGTTGATAGGCAAAAGCTGGCTAGCAGTGGGATAAACGATCATGCATCATACAGAGGCATGGAGTGTGGCCACAAGTATGCAGAGTCTTTTCGAATTTTGCATTCTAGAGGATAAAACATGTCCAATTTTTCAATCAACGCCAAGAAGGCAATCATTCCAGATAGTTCACGGATTGGGGAAAATGTAACGATAAATTGTGAGCATTTTGAAATTGGAGAGAACACCTTCATAGGAGATAATGTGAGAATCAACTGCCGCAAGTTTGTTGCCGGTTCTTACTTGTACATGACAGAGGGAGTGGAAGTTGGCAGAGGAGGTTGTTTCGGACCACGATCAAACGTAATCATTGGAAATAATGTTGGGATTTTTGAAAATGCGATTCTAAATCCCTCCGAGTCAATTTCTATTGGGGATAATTCTGGAATTGGCGGGGAAGTGATGATTTGGACTCATGGAGCGTGGCTTGACGTACTGAGTGGTTTTCCGTCTTCATTTGGTCCTGTAAAAATAGGGAAAAATGTATGGTTGCCGGCTAGGACGATTGTCCTCCCCAATTCAGAAATAGGGGATAATTGTGTTATTTCGGTTAATTCAGTAGTTAATAGGAATCTACCCAATGGTTGTCTCGCCGGAGGAAATCCGGTCACCATAATCAAAGAGGGCGTTTATCCTAGAATTCTTAATTCCAGGCAAAAGAGGGACATCATAGATGGCATAATTTCTGATTGGGTTGATTTGTTGAAAAACAAGAGTCATGGCGAATATGAAATTCGGTTCGAAGGTGAACTGGGTCTTAGGCTTGAAGAAACGGGGGTCGGAATAGCAGTATTCAATTTCGAGAGTCCGCCATACTCCGCATCAGGGGATATGGGGGATTTGGCCGAGGATCTTAGGGACTATCTTCGTAGGAGGGGAATAAAAATATACACAGGAGAGGATTTTAGATCTATTTTACCAAGATATATGGATAATTAAAGTTCTATTATTTTTTTAGCTAACATTGTATGGGATTGTGGGAAGGGGATTTTTTTTGAGCTTAGATATGAGAATCATCACTGCCGAAAAGTGTGAAGATATTGCAGCGGATAATAGAAAGGCCATGAGTTTGGACCTCAAGAGGGCTTCATTCATTGTAAAGAAGCGTAATCTGGCCGTGGCTAAGTCGTACAAATTGGGATCATTATGGCTGATGCTAGATCCGTTGCTTCACTCTCTTGTATATCTATTCGTTTTCACCGTAATTAGATACAGAACAGAGCCCGGATCAGTGATGCTTGGTTTGGCTTTAATCAGGGGACTTCAGCAGTGCTTGGTTTATGGTGCCACATCGAATTTGGATTTTACTGCGGGAATTAAAATTGAGAGGATAAGGTCCCGAGCAATAATTCTCTCAGAAATAATGCATATTGGAAATATCTCTTTCCATCTTTCCATAGGAACCGTTCTAGTCGTTCTTATGCTGGGTGCATCATTTTGGATTATCCCCTTCTTTCCGATAATTTGCATATTGAATGGAATAGTGTGGTATTCTTTAGGCAGGATGCTTTCTCCATTGGTGAAAAGTATACCTGATTTCAAGAATGTGGTGACTTACATTGCAATGCTTATGTTCTTCGTTAGCCCTGCACTTTACCCCTTAGATCAGACCAGTGGTTTTCACAGAACTTTTTGCCTATTTAACCCGTTTACATTTTTTAGTGAGCCTGCCAGAGCAATAGCATTTGGAGAAGATGGTTTCATGCTTCTTAATTTGGAAATTACTGCTTTCATTGGAGTTTTTCTTTTGTTCTCTTTCATCTATGGACTGATTCTAATCGATAAGCAAAGATGGAGGTATTCCACTTGGGAGTAGATGCAATCAAAATTGCCGATTTGGTGATTGAGTATTATGTCAAAGATAAGGGGCTTCGAGCCTCGAAAAACAAGATCAGGGCAATCAAAGCAATCGATGGGGTGAATTTGGAAATAAAGAAAGGCGAGGTCGTGGCTTTACTAGGGGCTAATGGTGCGGGGAAAACGACATTGTTGAGGGCTATTGGCGGAGTTCTTCGCCCAGAGTCTGGTAGAATTGAGACTTATGGAAGAGTATTCACACTAAGGGGATCGAATCCTGGCATTATACCGCATTTGTCGGCTAGGGAGAATGTGAAGTTGCTTGCTGAAGCATACGGGGTAAGTTCTGAAAATTTAGAAAAATTCGAGAGAGAAGTAGAAGATTTCTGCGAACTGGGTGAGGCCTATGACAGAAATTACAGTTCCCTCTCCAGCGGCATGGCAGGAAGAGTTGGTTTTGGGTTCACGACTAGTCTAGAGCCTGAAATTCTCCTCATGGATGAGACCCTAGGAGTAGGAGATGAAATTTTCAGGAAGAAGGCTGAAGAGAAGGCTATTGACTTCATGAATAGAGGCGAGACTATAGTAATCTCGACGCATTCATTGGGTTTAGTGAAATCGATGTGCTCGAGAGGCCTAGTTATCAATGAAGGGAAGATTGTTTTTGATGGAAGTGGTGAAGATTCTGTCAGTTATTACCTGGATGAAATAGTTAATCATGGGGGTTAGAAACTTGGAATTCTATACTATCCTAGGATTTCTACTCATATTCTACTTGATAACAATCCTAATGATTTGGGGAATTGTGATGATTGAATTGGGGGAGAAGGGGGGTTCATCCAAAAGAAGGAGGAAGACGAATGTTCGGAAAATCAGGGAGTTAGTCTCAAGAGTCGATTTGAGAGAAATTGTTGCCTTGGAAAGGCCCTCATTAAAAGAAACGGAAATAAGGAGGATATGCAAACTTCTTGGCCTCCCAACGGAAGACTACCTGATCAATAACGGGCTGGAATTAGAGGATCTGATGAATAATTCCAACCCCAAGAGAATTAGGAATCTGTACAATCTAGGGGCACATGATGAGCTACAGTATTTGGCCAACTATAGGATTCTTCTTGAGCCTAAAGACTTGGGTACTCGTACTATACTTGTCAAATCTTTGTACACCACTAGAGACTTTGAAAAATGTATTGAAAGATGCAACGAATTAATCAAAGCAGATTCTGATAATATTGACGGAATGAGGTACTTAGCGAGATCAAAGAGGAGCATTGGAGACGAGTCGGGGGCCTTCGATACATATTCAGAAATATTCGAAAGGGAACCAGAAGATGTTGAATCTCTAACTGGAATGGCAAGATTTTTCTTCATTAAGAAGGAATATAGTCAGGCCCTAATGTTTACTCGTGACTCGCTAGCAGTTGACCCTCTAAACAGAACTTGCCTAATACTTCAGTCTAGGATAATGGAGAGAGTTAGGGATTATGACGGGGCGATGGAAACTTGGGGTCGACTGCTTGAAAAAGATGAAGATGATTTAGAGGGCAATCTCGGGATGGGAAAAACTCTCTACCAAATTGGAAGAGACGTTGAAGCAAGGAATGCATTAGAGAAGGCACTAACTATCAACAACAGAGACTCGAGAGCAAAAAGATCGCTTGTTTCTGTTCTTTCGAGAATGGGTTTGCTAAATGAAGCATTAGCAATTGCGTATGAAGAAGTCGGCTCTTCCCCGGCAGATGTCTCAATGTGGGACAGAATTTTAGTTCTACATCTAAGAATGGGCAACATCAATCTTGCTGAAAATGCGATTGACGAAATTATTTGGAGAAATGGTGGTTCTATGGAGGGTCACGTTATAGCAATTTTACTTTCTTCTGAGTTCCAATTGACAGCAAAGGAAGAAGAAGTGGAAAAAGAAGCTATTTCGACATTTGGAATGGATCAATCTTTCTTTGAGGAAATCGCGAGAAGATATGCAAAAATGGGAGCGATTTCGAAAGAATATAAATTCCTGAAAAGAGGGAATGAGGTTGGCGAAGAGGAGGATTATTCGCGTCAATGGGGTGAATTGGACAAAATCGCAAAAAGGGTTTCAATTACCTTTGAAGATATTGAAGACTCGTTGAAGGTTGGTAATGAATTGCATCTCACTGAACTGGTGATAAAGAGGATTGTTCAGAGGGCTTGTGTCAGAAAAGTCAACATCGAATGGGAAGAAAATAGGGCGGTCGCAATGATTTCCTCATCCTTGGGAAGGGGGGGTGCAGAAAGACAGGTGGTCGCATGCCTGAATAAATTGTCTTCTGATGTGGATTGGGATGATGTACGACTTTTCTGCAATAGAATAGATTCCAGTGGTGGCAGATTTGCCACTTTTGAGGATGAGGTGAGAAAACTCGGAGTAACCATAGATGAGATTGGATTCAGTAGGATAGATGCTGAAGAAGACGCTAGAATAGATGAGTGGCGAGATCTATTGAATCTCCTGCCAGAAGCGATGAAAAAAACAATTATCCCACTATTCTATCGTTTTTCGGAATTCAAACCGTCAGTAGTACATTCGTGGCAAGACGGGATGAACATTGACGCCGCGATAGCAGCACTAATGGCAGGAGTACCAAGAATCGTACTATTTGCTAGGTCTATGAGGACGGATGAGAAATCCATACTCCACATGAGGAGGAAAAGATACCTAAGAAGTGCATATCTTGATCTCCTAAATAGCCAGAGAGTATTATTGGCACACAATAGTCAGGCGGGTGCATTGAGTTATGCTGAATGGTTAGAGATGCCGGTGGAAAAATTTGAGATCATCAATAATGGCGTAGATTTTGATTCAATGGAGCTAGGAGAAGATTCCTCTATTGAATCGGAATTATCCCAGAAAGGCATTTCTGGGGATTGTAGAATAGTTGGGGGGGTATTCAGAATAGTTGAGGAAAAACAGCCAAGGTTGTGGGTAGATGTGGCTTCGGAAATAGTGGACAGATATGATGACGTGCACTTTGTAATTGTTGGAGGGGGGCAGATGCTGGATGTAATCAGAGATGAGGTCGCCGCTCTTGGAAAAAGTGAGCGGATTCACCTAATTGGACAGAGGTCTGACGTGTCATCATGGTTGAAGAAAATGGACCTATTCCTTCTTACATCACGGGTTGAGGGCCTTCCAAACGTACTTATTGAGGCTCAAGGTTTCGGAGTTCCAGTAATTTCAACACAAGCCGGGGGTTCGGGGGAGACCTTTGTTGATAATGAAACTGGACACCTAGCCAAAAGAGGAACTAAGGGGGAATTAGTGAGGCTATTATCGAGTTCTCTCGAGAATGAAAAATGGTTGGAAGATGCTGGAGAGAAGTCAAGAAAATTTGCTAGAGCAAAATTTTCTGTTTCGGCAATGTATTCAAAACTCCGAGAGATATATGAGGTAGCGAGAAGATTCTCTAGGAACGAGGAAAGACCAGTCGTGTCCACTATTGGAACATGTAGGGTCTATTTGCCCATGAGGAGCATGTCTGATAAGGCGAGAATGGTCATAAATAATAGTGGATTTGAGACATCATATCTTCATTCATTACCAGAGATTTCTCTACGTTTAGATGTCCTCAGAGGCGAAAGTGAGTACTCCAAAGACTTGTTAAAATTTCAATGTAGTGAGGCAAAGGATATTGTGATTCCAGGGCATTTCTCACTAGGTGATTCGGACATATTACTAATTGAAGTCTCGTCAATGAAGACAGCACTAAGCGACAAAGGCCCTCTTCAACTAAACAATGTAATTAGGGAATTATGTGAAAATCGTGGAGATGGGGGGAAGAAATTGAAGAGGGCCATTGACATGGCCTTATCCAAGAATGGGGAAATAGTCTTGGATGAATTGGGAGAGTCAATTGATTCTTTTACTGAACAAGAGATCGGAGTGATTTCTGAGTTGCGATTGATGATGATAAATGAAGAAGAGGTCGCCGCACAGATGAAGGATATCTCCGATGCAAGTCCGATACCAGTTATTTTTGTCAAGCACATCAATGTAGAAGGCTCGGATGGTAATATTATTTGGATGAGGGACTTACTATCATCATACATGGATAGAAATATAGAAAATGGCCTAGATGTAATCGATCCCACTCCATTGGTAGTTGAAGAAGGCAGAGAAAGAATGTTGAAAGATGAAGGAAGAGATGTCAATCACTACTCGGATTATGGTTTATCCGTAGTCGGGGATTGGATGGTTAAAGAAATTGAGAGAAGGGTTGGAAAGAAGGTGAACTCTTAACATACCTACTGGACGGGGAAATAGTGGCATAGCATGGATGAGGGGAACAGAGTCTTGGTTACGGGCGGTGCGGGATTCATCGGATCGCACATTTGTGATGCGTTACTTTCAATGGACGCGTCAGTTGTGTGTTTGGATAATCTGATTACAGGCAAATATGCAAACATAGAACATCTAGAAGATGAAAAGAGATTCAAATTTATTGAGGGCGACATAAGGGATCTGGATACCTGTATTTCTGCTATGGAAAACTGTGATTCGGTGAATCACCAAGCGGCGCTAGGATCCGTTCCCCGCTCTGTATCTGATCCTGTGACCACCCATGCGCACAATGCTACTGGGACATTGAATATATTTCACGCCGCTCAAAAACTCGGAGTCAAAAGAGTTGTTTACGCTTCCAGTTCATCCACATATGGTGACGAGGGGACGTTGCCAAAAATAGAAACCAGGATTGGGGCGCCATTGTCGCCCTATGCCGTAACAAAAAGGATTTCAGAAATGTATTCCACTGTTTTCTCAACTTTGCATGGAATGGAGGTTATTGGAATGAGATACTTCAACATATTCGGCCCGAGGCAGGACCCAGAGGGGATGTACGCAGCAGTAATTCCGAAATTCACATCTCTAATTCTCAATGGTGAGAAGCCCGAGATTCATGGGGATGGGGAACAATCGAGAGATTTTACACATATTTCCAATGCTGTAAGTGCAAATCTGAAGGCACTATTTTCCACAAACCAAGAAGCCTTTGGGAGGGTTTTCAACATAGCCTGTGGCTACAGAATCTCAATAAACAAACTATACGAATTGATTCATTCGATCATTTCGAAGGATCATCCGGGAATTCCAAGTATTGAGCCAACGTATGTCGAATCTCGGCCGGGAGATGTAAAGCACTCACTAGCTGACATCAAATTAGCCAAAAAATTACTAGACTACTCTCCCGAAATGGGTGTCGAAGAAGGATTAATATCAACTGTAAGATCATTTTACTGAGGTACGGGAAATGATAGTTGGCGTCGAAGAGGAGAAAGGCATTCTATCAATTTCTTTTCGATTAGAAGAAAGTGACTTACCAAAGCCGACAGAAAAATTTCAGATAGGTCAGAGGGGATGCAAGTTCCATCTTCCAAGAGGAGTTAACAAGGAAGAGATTCATCCAGACCATTTGGCATTAGTCATAGTAATGCTTTGTTCACCGTTCTGCAAAGGTAGGATTCGTCTCCCTGGTGGAATTTCGAGAAGATTTTTTGAATCGACTAAGATATTTAGCCGATTCGATGTTGAGCCGGACCATTTCTCAGTTGAACCATATCAACCCCCGGATTCAGCAAAACTGGCTCTGTCATTCAGTGGTGGTGTAGATTCTACGGCTGCTTTGGCACTGATGCCGGAGAATACTGTTTGCGTATTCCTTGATAGACCTATCAGAGGAAAATCACTGTATGACAAGGATGCCCAATACCATATCTGCGAGGAGTTGATTGGAATGGGCCGAGAAGTTCTCATGATAGATAGTGACCTAGAGTACATAAGGGACCCAGTAGGATTTCCAGTTGACGTTGCTAATTCTGCCCCGGCTGTGCTGATTTCTCAACGAATGGGATTCAATAGCATAGCTTTCGGAACAATATTGGAGTCGGCCTATGGAATAGGTCACGAGAGATACAGAGAATATTCACTAGGTCGTCATTTTAGAACTTGGGGCGGACTTTTCAGTGGTGCAGGGATACCGCTAAACCTTGTTGTTGCAGGGATCAGTGAGGTTGGAACAAGTAAAATAAACGTCAGTCACAATTTTGGTTCACTTTCTCAGTCTTGCATCAGAGGAAAAAGGATGAGTCCATGTTTGAACTGCTGGAAGTGTTTTAGGAAGATCTTGCTAGACAAGGTTATCAGGGACGAGGAGATAGAAAACTCACTTCTTGACGAGTTGTTTGAAATTAAAGAAGCGCGACATTTCCTGCGTAGTTTTCCAATTAAACACGAAAATATACTCACGTGGATAACTTCTAGATATGCTGGCAATCATAAACTAATGTTGGAATTAAAACACCGAGTCAGAGGGGATAAAATGACTCTGGAGTGGTTAGAATATTGGAATCCGGAATCTGCTAATCTAATTCACGAGACATGCAGAGAATCAGTAATTGAAAATATCATTAGAGAAATTGGATGCATGGATGAAGAAATGTTGGAAGAAATGAAGAATTGGGACATGGGTGAAATGCTAAATTCTGAGCATTATTCATCTATTCATCAAGATTTTATCGACTCGATTAGTTGATATTGCCAAGTAGATCAACTATGTGTGAAGCTACTTGGTTTGCTCCGTTTGGCTTTCTAAGAGAGTCACAGGCAGACTTCATTTTTTCGCGTTTGGAATCATCCATAATGGTGTCTAGGGCAGAATCGATGTTCTCTATTGTTACATCCCTAATTACGAGCATAGCACCTTTGCCCTCCGCTACACTGGCCCTTTTCATCTGGTCATCCATTCCTGTTGATTCATTGGGAATGCAAATACTAGGCATGGAGAAAGAAATTGATTCGTGATATGAATTATAACCGCCAGCGATTATTGAAAAATCGAATGAATTGTAGAACTTTGAATTTGGATAGTCCCTTAGAATTCTTACATTATCGAATTCGTCGGGATCGATTCTTGAACCAAGCATCGATTCACCGATTACTACGAAAATACCCCTCTGATTTAGAGATTGTAGAACTATCCAAAGATCCGAAACGATGTCATTGACTCTACCAGCACCGAGTTGGACGTAAGCAAGGGTCGCATCCAAAGGAACTCCAAGACGCCATCGAAGAGATTCCTTTGGAAGTAAATCCTCACGGTCTAGGAGTATGATGGGATCACAACTAACCGCCGCTGGCGAGTTTATTTTTTCTTCAATTTGTTCCTCAGCACTGTCGCCAGGATTAATCAGTAAATCAAAATGAGAGAAGCTGTCGACTGGGAGACCAGAGTGGTTCTTCTTGAAATTTCTTCGACGGATCCATATTCTCAGAATGTCTTCTCGCCTTTTTATTGCATTTAGCATCCCCCTGTATGGGTAGGTCCCATCGAAAATAAATGCCTTTGGCCTATGAATGGCAAACACATTTGCTAGGATTTCTTCAGAAATCTCATTCCATGTTGAGGGGCCCATGCTTTGGAACTTCTTTCTGCCTGGCAAATGATATGCTGGAAAGCCTTCTTCTTGTAAAATGTGCAATGTGGGCATAGTGGTAAAAAATATGATCTCCAACTCTGGATTGAGCTTTTTCAACCTCTTTGATATGGCAAGAACCCTAGTGAAATGACCAAAACCAACTCCGTTTGTGGGGAAAACTACGATACAGTCTCTTTTCTCAATTTCGCTCTCAAATTCCTCAAAATCAGAGAAATGAGGGATATGGCCCAGCCTCTCCCTAACTACTGTAACAAGTAGCCAGAGTATGCTTAATGGCAACCAAAGCAACTTCCATGGTTTTTGAGCTGAACGTGTAAATATCAAACCGAGTCTGAACGTTGGAGATGTTTTAATCCGGCTAGATTCTCTCTTGACCTTATCAGAAGAAGATCCTCTCTCTGACAAAGAGCCATATTCGGAACCGCTATTCTTTGGTACCACAGTTTGTCGTGAGAATTGCCATATTTCATGTTAACCGGGAGATGGATTGTGTCAGGTTGAAATATTGTGAATCTACAGAGGAAAGTAAAATGAACAAGGCACTGAAAGGAATTGATGAAAATTTGATTCGATTAAGCGAAGATAGGCTTAAAGAAATGGGTGAAATAGAGAGTGGACTATTCAACTATTACATTACTAGGATTGGGCATGGGTCGATGTTCAATGAAGATGATATTAAGATCATCGAATATATTGGAGAGAATGAAGACCAAAACAGTAGAATCCTAGAGGTTGCTGCAGGATGTGGACAGGTTTCATTTGCTCTCGAGGCAATTGGTTTTGAAAGAGTAGAGTTCTCTGAGTTTGATTCTAGGAGGCTGTCATATGCCGAGTTCCTCAAACAAGGTCTAGATTCAAAAGTAAGCATACATGGTTTTGATTATAGAAAGTTAAACTTGAATGAGTATGGCTTGATTTTCGTAGTTAATGCGGTTGCTTCTAGCATCGGGGTCCAGGATTCAAAATTACTACTTGACACAATAGAGTCGGGGACTGATATAATTTTGAAATATGGATACTATGGAATCGACAACAAAATCTTTGAAGTTCTGGATAAAAATGATGCAGTACGCAAGGATGTTATCTTTAGCACAAATGAAGAGTTTCGAAGATATTCAAGAATTGCCCCTTGAGAAGTGGACGATTTCGGTCCGTCCTGAACGATAAACTGTGCCTACACGTTGCATCCCCCGGGCGATTATCTCTTGCTCTAGCTCATCTTTTTCCGGACCGCTCCGAGAACGGCCAAAACTTCCGAGATCAATTATGATGTGGTCAAGGGTGGAAAATTTATCCAAAATCGCTTCATGCCGATCACAAGTGTGACTAGATATCACATTTGTAGAAATGGCTATTTTTACTTTCTTTCTAAGTCTAGGAGAAATATCGGGGAATTTTCCCCTATGGAAATTTAGGCCCCTAACATTGGCTCCTAGTTCTTTTGCGAGTTGCTTAACCACCTCGCTAATCCTATGCCTATTTGATTCAGCTTCAACTCCTACACCATTGTATCCGAAACTCTTCAGAAGGAGAAGCGTCGTCCCTATCCCAGGTCCCGATTCGATGAATACAGTATCCTTTATTGGAAATTTTCTCAGCGAGTATTGCAATATTTCTTTCTCCGAAGGTGTAAAGAAAATTTCTTTCCCGAAACGAGTAATATAGTAATTACCTGCAGCCTCAATATCGTTGATTTTCATGGATTTCTCAAGTAAAGAAACCCCCAATTCATCCATCTTTCTGGCCTCCTTCGTGGAAAAGAATCTCCTTTCATCGATTTTGACTGAACTTCCCAATTCTGGATGTTTCAAACTTTTTTCCAGATTCTTATCTGAAATGAACAATTCTGACAAAATCTCATTAACAGTAGAATAGTTCAGTTGCAGATCGTGATAAGAACAGATCTCCTCCAAATTTTTGAAGATGTCGACCACCAGTGGGTGTTGATGTGGATAGAATCCATACTCATCTAGTTCGTATTTTCGATTTAACGAATGAGCATGAGTCTTGATAAACAGTTTATTGTCTATTACGAAACCTCGGGAGAACCAGTGTTCTAAAAATTCCTGAGGATCTTGCAAAGCGTCTAGAACGGCTTTGGTAAGGTAATCTAAAGACGATCTTGAATAGTCAATTCCTTGATTCCATATTAGGAACCTCCTCTGATTAACTATTTTTGGAGTGAGGCCAACTGGAGTTGCATCTGACTCCGGGAAATCGTAACCCTTTGGAGCAAAGACAGGGACTACCGTAAATGGTTCTAGAACTGAAGAGTTCACCCATGGCCTCCCTGCTGGCATAGTAAAGTCGGCAATGCATCCGTTTCTCATCAGAATCTCAATCTCATCTAGATTGTTGCAAACCTGGGAGTCGCTTCCATTTAGGGCCCAGACCCCATGAACAAACGACCAATCCGTAAATTCCCTTCCCAATTCAATTGACATTCTCTTTAGCAAAAGTTGAATCGAAAGATCTAATCTCTTGGAGTCCTTTACATGATTGTTCGTAAGATTATGTTGTGCAAATTCGTCTCCGTAGCCAAAGTATCCTCCCTCAGTATATCTCTCGTGGTGAACATGGAGTTGTATTTCATGCCCATAAGATTTGTCAATCTTAGAAATTATTTCTTTCACGGGACCATGGATTTCAATTCCGTCATCGGGATCCCTGAATCCAATTGCATCTCTCTCAATGCTGATGATATCAGGAAATCTAGACCATTCAGATTTGCCAATGTGGCCGACTTGAATTTTGTAGAACAAGGTCTGCTTCTGGCTATGGGGATATTTTTCCGACTCATTCAAGAAATCTCTAATTTTAGCAATATTGCCACTAACGACATCCGTATCCATCCCCCAATTATCTGGGCCAACCCAAGGCTCCCAGTGATCTGTGTGGAAAACAAAAACCTTCTTAATTTCTCGTGAAGCAATAATCCTAGAGAGTGGTTCTTGGTCGACCATTAGAGCACCCAATTCCCACCCCAGAGATATTCATAGAAAGCAATTACTTTTTGCTCTTTGATTGTGCCCTGCCCTTGCCTGTCGCCCTAGAAGTGGTTTTTTTTGCTGTGCCTTGCGTTTCTTCATCGGATAGAAGGGTGATCACCTGATGGGCAGTCTTGAGGACCCAATCTAGTCTGGATGTTCCAGGATGCCTCATCAAGTGAGCATTGTGCCAACCATGTTCAGGATTGTATCTATCCAATGACCACATCTTTTCATCCCCTTGAATTCGAATAAAAGTTAGCCTAAATGAACCCTGAACCAAGTGCATACTTGCTGGAGAGACTCGGAAGTTCAGTGGTTGCCAACCTAGTTTTCCAGCACTCTTAGTAAAAGAAGGGGGTACTGATAGTTTCTCTCCTTCGACTGTCATGCCCTAATACAAGAGAGAGGGTGATATAATCATTGGGGGAGTGGTCCTTTAGGGGCATGTCAGTTTTGAGTTTTGAATCCCATCTTGGAAGTCTCGTTAATTATTTCACTCCCCCAGTCGCCACCCCAAGTGTATGATGTTTTCATCTCCACAGAAAGATCCCAAGTATGGTATACTTTCACAGAATCACGTCCAGCCATGAAAAATTGGTCATCTGTAAGATTGTAAAAACGATACCACATCATCCCCCCATCTGATTCCGTAATATTGCCGTTTTCCCAGTAACCGGAAGTTAAGTAGATATACGTTTTATTCATTATGACATTATCATGAAACCATTGCACTGCTCCTGAAGTTGCATTTTCTATTCTCTGTGACCTTTCTGGCCAGTTAAGCAGTAAAGCGACCACCCCCGATGATTCCCAGGAAGCCCTTCCTGGAAGCTCGTAAGGTCGGCCATGCACTGGAGCATATGTCTCTGGATCGTGTTGCTGACACCATATTGTTGGCTCTCCTTCAACAATAATCTGCGAATTCAGAATGTAATCCATCGCAAGATCTAGAGACGAGGAGATATTGGCAAAACTAAGTTCTTCGACCAATTCTCCTGAAAATGGCCCATAACCGTCTTCGATATCTCGTAATAGTAACATTACTCTAACCATCGAGTGATCATTGAAAGCCACCATATTGGAATAAGTTCCATCGCTATATCTTTCAGGATAAACTTGAGGCCATCCTCCAGATTCGTACTGTGAATTAATAATGAAGTCAACACCAAGGGTTACGGACGTTTTGAATATTGACCTATTTTCCTCGCTTTCAGAGAGTTCAAACAAATATGCGAGAAAACGAATCTCAGCCGTTGTTGCGTTGTTATCGAATGTCGAAAGATTCTCCACTGGACAGGAGTTTTTTAGGCATGAAAAGGACGATTTATCTTCTTCTCCGTCCCATGGTTTCATGTAGCTTTCAATTCCTTTAGAACCCCATCCTCCGTTTTCCATCTGCCAAGTTGTGATATTTTTCCCAAATAATTCTGGGTTCTGAGTAGCATTAAGCAAGTCGGGTTTAAAATTGGCCGACCAAGATACAGTAAAGGATCTATGTGGAGTCAACAATCCTGCCAGATCGGGGTCCAGAGGATCACAAATTCCGTCTGAATCTTTGTCCAATGGGTAGTCCAGACTAATCTCCGGATTGCTGGAGCATTCTTTTTCTTGTATGTCGGTCCAACCATCCCCGTCGTCATCTGTGTCGGCGTTATCTCCAATCCCATCTCTATCAACGTCTTTCCATTCGAGGGGATCTAGGGGGAAGGCGTCGATATCGTCTTCAAAACCATCGTTATCGTCATCTTTGTCGATTACGTCCATTTCCCCATCCGAATCACTATCGATACAAGAGGAAGAAATCGATTGGCCCCCATTGCAAACGTCAACTAATTCTACTTCCAAAATATCTTCTTCATTGCCTTTTTCTGATTCTAAGAGACAACCCGATAGGACCAATATGAGTATTAATAATGAAAGAGATACTGCCTTTTCTTTCATTTTGTACCTTCTCCAACGGGATATCCGACGGCTAAATATCTCCATCCCGCTCTAGTCATAGTATCGGGTTTTAGCGCCCTTCGTCCATCAAAAACTATCTTGTTCGGAATTTTCTCCTCCGCCAAACGCCAGTCCAGATCGATAAATTCGTCATGAGCGGTTGCAATTACAATTATGTCAGCCTCCTCTAATTCTTCGAGGGAAGAAATAGGGGCTATCCAATCTGGAAATTCACTATGATCGATATGAGGGTCCCAAACAAACACCTTACATCCTTTTTCTGAAAGTTCCTTTGTCATTTTACTTACTGGAGTCTCTCGGGCATCCCCAGTATTTTGTTTGTAGGAATAACCTAGAACCAAAACTCGTTTTTGCAAAGAGTCTGAAATTGCATTGAAAATTGATTGTGCCGATGATAACGGCATGTTTTCGTTTATTTCTCTGGCTATTGGACTGATTTTGGATGGAATTCCAAGTGATTCTGAAAGTTGATGATAGTAGTATGGATCTACAGGAATGCAATGGCCACCAACTCCTATTCCAGGAGTATGTCGATGGAAATTCCACTTTGTAGATGCTGCAGAAAGAACCTCTTCGACATCTAAATTCATCATTGGGAGAATATTCGCAAGTTCGTTCACAAATGCAATATCGATATCTCTTTGGACGTTTTCCACAAGTTTTGCGGCTTCGGCCACCTCTATGGAACCGACGTATGTTGAGGTAGCAGATGTTATTTTAGAATATACATTAGCAAGATATTTGCCTATTTTTGGATCATCGCACCCAACGATCCTATCTACCGAAGAAGCAGAATGAAATGGATCTCCGGGATTAATTCGCTCAGGAGAGTATGCCAAGATAACGTCTCTTGAAGGAGTAATATGCAATTCTTTGCATATCCTCCCAAGTTCTTTCCTTGTCACTCCTGGGTAAACCGTACTCTCTAGCACGATGATGGTTTTTTTACTCCTGTCAATGTTTCTAAGAACACTGGTTGCGGCTGAAACTACAAATGACAAATCAGGCTTCTTGTCATTCTTGACTGGCGTGGGCACAGTGATTAAGACTATGTCAGATTCTGCTATTGAACCGCTATAATCTGTAGAGACATTCCATCGACTGCTTGCCTTCGGAATAGTCAAATCCACACCTTCGTCAACGAAAGGAGGTAGTCCATTTTCTAGGGATTTTATCACTCTTTCAGAGACGTCAACTCCTCGGACAATAAATCCGGCGTCGTAGAATGAAATTGCGGTTGGAAGGCCAACATAACCAAGGCCTACTACTGAAACCACAGTCTGTTCGGGGGTCACGTCCATTGTCATGTCGAAAACCTGCTAGTAATTAATTGGGCTTGAGAATTATTGTGCAGATTAATTGTATCGACTACTCCAAAAAAAAATTCTTTTTTTCTGCTTTTTTCGGAGATGAGCGATTACTTCTGAATTGCAGGCCGGAGGGTGCCGGGACAGAAAGGCTTGGACATATCCCAAAAACATCGCTATTCCACCAATTATTGGTGGTTTTGAAAACATTCTGTGTATCGAACGAGCGACAATATATGGCATGAGATATCTCATAGAATATGCAAATTGACCCGCCTCAAAGCACCCTCTGGACAAACCTCTGTAAGCTCCCGTCCTCCTCATATGTCTTACTTCGATTTCAGGGAAATTTCTCGTTTCCCAGCCCTTCATTTGTGCAACGATATTGTCGATACCATCCCACCCATTAACCTGGCTGATTCCCCCCATGGAGCTATAACAATCCCTGCGGTATGTTTTGAGCCCCCCTCTAGTGTGATCTTTTGAGACAGTTTCAGTGATCTTCCTTCTGCCCTCTAAGACATAACAAGAACCACTGGCTATTCCTAGGTTTATCGATTTTTCAAATTCTGAAAATATTCTCTGAAAATAGTCTCTCGGAAGGACCATGTCGGCATCAATCTTTGAGCAGAAATCCCAATCTATGGTGGAAGAGTTGATTCCGTCATTGAATAATTTAGCTATTTGAGAACCTCTGCGTCTGGGTTTCTCATCTGATACTCTCAGATATTCAATCCACGAATTCTCCCTCATATATTCCTGGACAATTCTCCTAGTATCATCTTTAGAATTATGATCCACGATTATCCATTGGCTTGGTCGAATTGACTGCTCCTTCATGGATTCGATAAGATTTGGCAGTAAATCTGATTCATCCCTACTAGGGGTAATCACGATATGGCGGAGCCCCACTATTGATGCCATTATTGCCTCCGGCGTCCGCCACGCATATGTATAGGGTTTGATTGAAGGTAGTCTGTGGATGACATAGTAAGTCTGATGGGGATGTTGCAGATTCTCATTCTTATCCCCATATCTTTCCCAATAGTCTACTGGATCATAATTAGTCTCAAAACTCCGAAGACCGATTTTCCTGAAGATTCTATTGTTTCTGGAAAAAATATCTGTGTGATATTGCCCATGAGGAACGAATCAATAAATGTTGAAAGAAAGTTATCGTCAGTTATCTCCGAAATATTGCCGCACGAGTCGATTGAGATGATAGTTGCCGACTCTAATTCGAGTGATGGGACAAGGGAAATAGCAACGGATTTCCTCAGTTCTTCTTCGCTTGGGTCGGAGAGATGGGGGATCATTAATTTTGATGAACTAGGAAAAAACATTGCTCTAAACGGTGTCATCGAGGGTTTGGATGCAGAAATAATTGTTATTTCAGATGCTGATGCTAACATTTCACCGGGTTGGTTGAAAATAGTAGTTTCTAGGTTAGAAGAGGAAGAAGTGGGAGTTGTTTCAGGGATCGAAATAGAAGATGTGTCCGAGTCTACCGGATTATTCTCATTCTATCGAAGAAAATCAAATTGGCTAAGAATTTGTGAGTCTAGAATTGACTCAACGCCAGTTCTTGAAGGAAGCATCCTAGCATGGAAGGCCAAAAAATTCAGTAATTTCACATTTAATGAAAAAATGAATGCGGATGATGCCCAAATATGCTTCTATTCGATTAGGCAAGGATATCGATCAATAATTGATCCGAGGATTTCTTTTCAGGACTTCGAACGAAAACAGAGGACTATGAGGGAGGCTATAAGGAGGGGGCAGGGGCTCTCACTAGCATTGTTGCGAAATGCCGATCTAGCAATTTTCAACTCAAGGAGAAAATCAAAATTGGCAATAATAAATGCTATTTCCTTGTATGTACTATTTCCCTGGTGTAGCCTATTTTTTTCTTTGAATGCTACCATAGCATTCTCGATAAATCCAGAAATTGCATATTCATGGGAGGGTTTCTCGATTGGTACGATTTTCTTACTATTTCTCACCCGTCAAGGGAGATCATTAGCAACGGGTTCATTGATTTTGATAATAGCCCACATTCAGGCAATTTTTGGGAAAAGGTACCAAAATTGGGAGCCATTGAGGTAGATCAGACGACGGTTACAGACTTGGCGAGGTTTCTTGGTCGATCGACATTTACGCCTTTCTCTATGCCGACATGATATGCCAGCATCTGTATGGGAATAATGTTGACAAAGGGTGAAAGATCAGGATGAGTGGAGGGTGTAGAAATCAGAATATCGGCCAACTCTGTAATTGGACCTTCGTTATCTGTTATTAGAATGATTTTTGCCCCACGACTCTTGCATTCCCGGATACTTGACTCCATTAGATTCAATTTCGAGTCGGAGGGGACTACGGCTATCACCGGTGAACCGTCGGTCAATAGTGCGATGGGGCCATGCTTCAACTCACCTCCAGGCAAAGATAAACATGGAATATATGATATTTCCATCATCTTCAATGCACCTTCCTTGGCAACGTATGAAGAGAATCCACCTCGTCCAATGAAAATTGGAGGAGCTGAATCCAAAATCAAGCGAGTTGCTTGATTTACTGAATCATCCATTTCTAGTATCTGTTTTGAAATCGTATTTGGCAACTTCCTTAGTTGTTGAACAATTGTTTTCTTCTCATCATCTGGGATATCGGAGATGGTGAGTGCAAATAGAAGTCCGGCGGCAATCATATTGGAGAATACTTTGGTGGAAGCGACAGAATATTCTGCACCAGCATGTAGGTATGCCCCATTACCCGTGAACCTGGCCATAGTTGATCCAATCACATTACACATTGAACTGACATGGCTGCCAAATTTCTTTGCATCAAAAAGAGCATCCAAGGTGTCTTTTGTTTCTCCCGACTGAGAAACTCCAATTGTCAGAGTATTCGAAGAACAGACTGACTTGGCCGGGAATTCGCTGGCGATAAATGCCTCTGAACGGACTCCCGTATATTTCCTAATGTATGAAGATATAATTTCTGATGCATAATATGCAGTGCCGCAGGCTACAAGATTAATTCGTTCGAGTTGTTTTATCTCTTTTGGAGATAGGGTGAATCCGCTTAGCTCTGCACCAAGTCCGTCTGCACTAATCCTCCCACTTAGAACATTAGACAAAGAGGTAGGCTGATCATGAATCTCCTTAAGCATCATGTGCGGGAAATTTCCGGGATCCTGTTCGTCATAGACGCCAACGAGTGGCTCAAACATGGGTATTTCGGAATCTCCGATTGCATTAATGCCTTTGAAATCCAAAAGAAAGTTGTCGCCGTCTTTCATGTAAGCGACTTCTGAGCAAGCGCCGTAAAATGGCTGGATGTCCGATGAAATAGAGACGCCCCCCCCGCCCCTTCCAATAACCAAGGGGGCGCCTTGACGAGATACAAGAATACCGTCTAAGCCTGTGGCAATAGCTGCTATAGCCCATGATCCTTCAAGTTTGGAAATTACCGAATTGAAGGCCTCCAAAAAGCCAAATTCTACGGGTTGGGTCTTCAACTCATGGTCAAGTAGATGGACGATTACCTCGGTGTCTGTCTCGGAAGATAGAGTGTAGCCTAACTTAGAAACTCTATAAGAAAGATCTACAGAATTCTCAATTATTCCGTTGTGGACAATTGTGATCTTTCCATCTTCACTAGTATGCGGATGCGCGTTGGCGTCGGTAACCCCTCCGTGAGTCGCCCATCTTGTATGGCCAATCGAAATCCTCGCACCGTCGAATCGGCCATTTGCCTTGTTTACCAGGTCAGAGACATATCCCACAGTCCTCTCTGTTTCAATTTGGACATCATCCTCAGAAAAAATGGCTGCGAGACCAGCCGAGTCGTACCCCCTGTATTCGAGTTTTCTAAGGCCCTCGAGAACCTTGACGGCGGCATCTTTTGAGATGCTGCCGTAAATCCCACACATTGTTCTGTGGACGGCCCGAGTGTATTTCAAAGCCACGCCGGACGGGCTGTGAATTGTCACAATAGACTGATTTTAATGGAGCCAGAATCAGAAAACAGTTATTCACTGTTAACTGGCCCTTAGTTTAATGAGTCTGCTGATCGAGTTGTTCCCAGGAATATTGGAAAATGAAAGGGGTGCAATTCCGCATTGGGAAAATAAAGACCGCCCTTGGGAGTTGCTTTCTTCGGGAGACGCCGGACTAATTTCTCAGATTACAGAAATTAATGATGGAGAGACTTACATACACCCAGACGCCAAAATTGGAGACTTTGTCACGATTGAAGGCCCCTGCTATATCGGGGCTGGTGCCGAAGTCAGACATTCCGCATACCTAAGGAAAGGAAGTTGGATATGCGAAGGTGCGGTTGTTGGCCACTCGACCGAAGTGAAAAACTCGATCCTTCTTCCGGGGTCGAAGGCCCCTCACTTCAACTACGTCGGAGACTCAATCATGGGGATAGATGCAAATATAGGGGCGGGTGCCAAACTTTCGAATGTCAGAAATGACCGTAGAGAGGTGTTCGTAAGCCTAAGAGATGGGGAGAGATTCGGTTCTGGGCTTAGGAAGTTTGGAGCTTTGATTGGGGACAAAAGCCAATTGGGATGCAATGTAGTTACCAATCCAGGAACATTCATCGCACCCGGATCAATGATTGGGCCAAATGAGACGGTAGGCGGATGGGTAGAAGTCAAGTCCTAATTATTCTCAAGAAGATGATAAATCCATCAGTCAAAGACCTTAGTTTGCTAGTCCCACCTTTTCTTTGACTCCATATCACCTGAATCTCAGAGTGATTAAGGCGGTGCCTGCGAGCAAGTCCTGCTATTTCTGCTTCCAAGTCGAAACCTGAAGACTGGATTTTAATTTTCATCAAAGACTCCTCTGTAAACCCCCACAGGCCAGTACAGAGATCAGAAATTCTCCTGCGATTTCTAATACTAGAAATCAGAGACAAAGACTTGTTTCCGAAGTTATGCAAACGTGACATTCCTTTAGGTCTGCCACCCTTTGAAACGAATCGGGATCCGGAGACTATGTCGGACCCTGCAACGACCGAATCCAAAATCTGTTTTACTGAGTCAAATGAATATGACCCGTCTGCATCCAAGAACACCACTAAAGGAGTAGGTTTTGTCTTCCATTCTTCAACAGCCTGTTTTACAGCTGATCCCTTTCCTATCGTCTCTTTTTGATCGATAATATTGTCCGAGAACTTGGAAGCGATTTGCTTCGAAGAGTCGCTTGTCCGAATATCAATGACGAAAATGAAGTTAATTTTGTAAAACTGCTCGATTGAGGAGGAATTGAAGTCATCGAGCAGGTAATTGAGGCCATCTTCTTCATCCTTCACAGGGACGATGATAGTGACTTCTTCCATAATCTCCGCAGCACATGCGGCTTTTCACTTTAACACCTTTGAAGTTATAGATTCGTCTGAAATAGCGCTTTCTTGAAATGGTCTAGTCCTCGAGAGGTAGTCGTGACAGAGGTCCGTGATGCAATAATTCTAGCTGGGGGAATGGGGACAAGGATGCTCCCTGCAAGCCTATACGCCCCGAAAGAGGCATTGCCATTGGTGGACACCCCCATAATCAATCACCTAATTTGGGAGGCTGCAAAGGCAGGAGTAGAGAGGGTTCATCTTGTCCTATCGGATAGAAAGAGAGATTTCCTCGAGCAATTCCTCGAAAAAGGTTCAATCCATAGTGATGAAGTCAGAGTAGATTTGCCTAGAGAGGCTCTAGCACTGGGGATCGAAGAGGTTCAGATTGTCCCGCATGTGCAAACTACAGCCGAGGGGGTTGCAGATGCAATCTCTGTAGCAATTAATCAAATCGATGGCCCTTTCCTGGTCATTCTAGGTGACATGGTGATAATCGACAGGCATGTTGGACCTATGCAATCTGGAGTAGAATGTGCATCTGAAGCATCGCTTAAATTGGTAAAGATGTTTGAAAGTTCGGGAAAACCATGTGTTGGAATTTTTCCTGTGGAAGCGGAACAAGTATGCAAATACGGGGTTGTCGGCCTTTCAGAGGATAGGGTAGTCAATATAGTCGAGAAGCCGGATGAGTCGGAGGCTCCGAGTAACTACGTCCTATGTGGCAGGTATGTCCTCCCGAGCAATACCGCAGAGATTCTCGATAGATATCCAATTTCACAATTCGGAGAGTTGCAATCAATACATTTGCTCAATCATCTGATTGAAGAGGGGGGTTTGATGTCTGTGAAGCTTGATGGAATGAAAATGTATGACAGTGGAGAGCCCATTGAGTGGCTTAAATCGCAAATTGACCATGCCCTAAGGAGGGATGATGTTGGGAGAGAAATGGCACTCTGGATAAAGCAAAGGATGCGAGAGCGGTAGATGCTTTTGTCTTCTGCAGGAGTGCTCATAAAGTCCTTCTTTTCATAATTGGTGGAGGTTTGCAAACCATTGACCGAGGGTCAAACAACCCCAAAAAAATTTCCGCCGGCCTCTCCCCTAGTCCGACTGATACAAAATCTTCTTTGCGCCATCTTTGATGGCCCCGACAACGCTCGGATCTGCCAGTGTGGAGATATCGCCAAGCGAGTCCATTTCCCCCTCAGCAACCTTACGCAGAATCCTCCTCATGACTTTTCCACTCCGTGTTTTAGGCAGACCGGGGATGTGCTGGAACAAATCTATCTTGGCGTGAGCACCGATTCTCTTTCTGCATAGTAGATTTAGCTCTTCGGATAGATCCTGGTTCCATTCCTCGGATGGCTGGGTTACAACATATGCATAGACTCCTGAGCCTTTAATCGGATGGGGGAAGCCAACTACTCCGGCTTCGGAAACGGCGCTGTGGCTAACCAAGACGGATTCAAATTCAGCAGTACCCATTCTGTGTCCTGAGACGTTGATTACATCGTCTATCCGTCCGGTAATCCAAAGGTATCCTCGCTTGTCCCTTTTACAACCATCTCCTGTGAAGTAAAGTCCTGGAAAGTGACCAAAGTAGGTTGACACGAATCTCGAGTGGTCTCTCCAAACGGTACGAGCCTGTCCGGGCCATGGGTACTTGATGCACAGCAATCCTTCACCTTCACCAGTAATCTCCCTGCCCTCGGAATCATTTAGTTGCGGAACAATACCCGGGAGAGGGAGAGTTGCAGACCCACCTATCGTAGGAGTAGCTTGGGCGATGGGTGAGATGCAGATCCCCCCCGTTTCTGTCTGCCACCAAGTATCTACGACATTGCATCGTCCCTCTCCTACGACGTCATAGTACCAATTCCATGCTTCTGGATTGATGGGTTCGCCGACCGTACCTAGAACCCTGAGGGTTGACCGATCGTGAACAGACACGAACCGATCACCTGCAGCAGCGAGAGCGCGAATAGCTGTCGGCGCTGTGTAAAATATCGTCACACCATGGCGAGCCACTACTTCCCAATACCTGCCGGCATCTGGGTACGTCGGAATAGACTCAAACATCAGAGTAGTGGCGCCGTTGGCCAGAGGCCCGTATACGATATAGGAATGGCCCGTAATCCACCCCAC
>MDSZ01082727.1_pt1 | contig 33045 bp, 27 predicted proteins | sample 811201 | NCBI WGS metagenome assembly MDSZ01 (sample SAMN05326647, study PRJNA326480) | marine metagenome | isolation source: seawater | place: Indian Ocean: North | collected 2010 | reverse complement strand
TCTGCTGTTCCTGAACCCTCTACATACATGATGGTTACTGGATTATTGATGGTCCCTGGAATATCCTATGTCCGTAGATTGAGGAATAAAAAAGCAGAAGCCAATGTGGATGAAAGTCCACTTCCTTGATCAATTTGAATAGTCTTTCAGTCTTTTCCCAAAGAATAAAAGATTGGATAAATTAATCGTTCAGCTGGATCAATTCTTTTAGGGAAGAGAAGTGGTCAGCCAATCCACTGGGCTTTTCCAATTCTCCAATTACTTGGCGGAACGTTTCTTTCTTTTGTAATTGGAGTTGTCGTACGCGTTCTTCGATAGTTCCTTGTGCAACCATCCGGTAAATAAAGGTGGGCTTTTCTCTGCCCAATCGGTGGGCTCTGTCAATGGCCTGCTCTTCCACAGCCGGGTTCCACCATGGATCCATCAGAAAAACATAATCTGCCGATTTTAAAGTCACTCCAAGACCGGCTGCTTTTAAGGATGCAAGCATAACAACTGGGTCTTTTGAGGATTCAAACCGGTCAACCGGTTTGGCACGATCGCGGGTGGAACCAGTAAGCTCGAGCACTTCTAAGGCAGGGATTTCTATTTTGATTCTCTTTTTTAGGAGTGCAAGAAAAGTGGTAAATTGGCTAAATACCAACACCTTTGCTCCCGAACTTGATAGATCGTGTAATTTTTCGATCAATAAATCGCTTTTTGCTCCGCTTGCGGGTAAATGCTCCCTGCCGGGAAGAAGACCGAGGTCACAGCACGCTTGACGCAACCTTGTAAGCAGGGAAAAAACATGCATGGAAGACTGTCGGATGGCTTCATGCAAATCGTTGCCATGTTCTTGCAATCCTCCATCGGCAAGTGCTCGGTATGCTTTTCTTTGCTCATCATTGAGCGGGCATGGCAATTCAGTTTCGAGCTTCGGGGGTAATTCAGCGGCCACATCATTTTTCATTCTGCGCAAAACAAAGGGAGTGACCTGTCGGCGCAGGAGTTGCAATGTCTTGGATGAATCCTCAGTTAGGCATTTTTCTAATTCCTTCCGAGCACCCAGTAATCCGGGCATTAGAAACCTAAAAATTGTCCACAAATCGAGGGCTGAATTTTCAATCGGAGTTCCAGAAAGGGCAAGTCGGTGGTGGGCATCGATCGATAGACAGGCCTGGGTTACTTTGGCTTTTGGATTTTTAATCAACTGTGCCTCGTCAAGTACTGCATAGCGAAATTCTATCTGATCTAAGAGATGGCGATGGCGCCGCAACTGAGTGTAGCTAGCGATCCATAAACAGGGCTCATCAGTCTGTTCAAAAGTTTCCTCCTTACAGAGCACTCGAACCTTTAGCTTTGGAAAATGCTTGGTGGCCTCTTTCTGCCAAACCGGCACAACTGAGGCCGGGCAGGTAACGAGATCTGGTAATTCCAGAGAGTCTTTTGCATGAAGCAGCGCCAGGGTTTGTACCGTTTTGCCCAAGCCCATCTCATCAGCAAGTAAGGGATGACAGCCTAGCTGATGCAAAGCATACAGATGTGCCACACCTTCTATCTGATAGGGTCGAAGAAAGGCAAATTTTTTGCCCACTCCATTGGAACTTAGTTTTTTGATTGAGTCCCGCCAATGCTCAAGCTGTCCATCTGCACGGGTCTTGAGATATTTTCGGGCAAACAAGGAAAAAAGCATATACCTTGGCCAGTGTGCACGCTTTGCGTCTCCCCGGTTTCGCTGCCACCATTCGAAATCTTCTACTTGGTCTTGATCGAGCTTAACCAAGCCGTATCCCTGAATGAATGTGGCTCCTTGCCTAGCCCGGGTTACTCTTCTGATTTGATGGGTGCCGAGCCTTCGGTTTCCAATATGAAAATTTTCCCGCAGGGTCATACTTTCATCATCCCTGCTTCTTGCTTCAATTTCCCAGCTTAAGGTACGCTGGCCCTGCTTGAGCAGGTGGGCATCACCTCCATATTCTATGCCAAAAGAATTTTCCCAGTTCGAGAGCGATTCCTCGGCTAATTTTGCCACTTTTTTCCAGTCATTGAGCAGGAACTCTCCCGACCCTTTTTGAAATTGAAATCCGAATTTTCCCGCTTCTGCCACGAAACGCATGAGGGCAGGGCGGTCGCAATCCTTAACCTTGGAGGCCTCGCTGGAATAAACTGGGATGCGGTTTGAATGGGTGCTTTGCCATTGAGGAATAGCACGCAATCCCTTTTGGGCAGATATTTCCATGCGTATCTGAAGTTTTACTTTCCTGGGTTTTTCCTCTGAGCTATCGGGGGAGGCGACCGTCTCTTCTTTATCGGGAAAGTCTTCGTTTTTTTCCTCATCTATTAATCCCTCACCCAATAAAGGATCATCTTCTTGCAATTCTGCGATCAGTTCCTCAATTTCATAAAGTCCAGCTGTAGCAAGTGCGATTCCGATCTCTTCTTCGTCAAGAGATGTACGAATTTCTGGACCTTTCCCATTCCATTCAACTACCGAATATGTTTCCTCACGGTTTATCTTCTTGGTAATCACCGCTTGGTTTTCCTGAATATCAATCGTACTGAGGTAGCCTGCCCGGTAATATTCCTGAGCTTTTTTCAACTGCTCATCAGAAAAGAATGTTTCCCAATCTGATGCGCAGAGTCGTCTGAACCAAGCCTCCACGGCTTCTTGGGTAAAGGTTCTGGACGGTCCGTTTGAGATCATTAATTAACAAATCAAAATTTCTTTTGAAATAGGTTAGCGACTCAAAAATATCCAGGGCAAGTGGAAAGCTAACAAAAGGGAAGAAAGTTATACACACCTGTTCCACAAATGTGGATTATTTTAACCAACTGGATCAAGGATATGACCTGGTTTAGTCCAAGTCCAAGGCCCAGTGATAAGTTTGTAAATAGTATTCAGCAGCTTGTTCCCAATCGCATTTTTTGGAAAGTGCATTTTTTCGCATACCGGTAAATTTTCTTTTATTTGCAAAGACTTCCAAGGCCTCCTTAGTCGCGGTCCAAAGAGACTTGGCCGAGGGGTCGTTGAAAAGAAAACCGTTGGAATTTTTTTCTCCTCTTGCAAAGGGTTTTATGGTGTCAGCTAGCCCTCCTGTTCTTCTGCAAATGGGTAAAGAACCGTATCGCATGGCGTATTGTTGAGCCAGTCCACAGGGTTCGAACCTGCTGGGCATGATGAAAAAATCAGACCCGGCAAAAATTCTTCGTGCCAATCCGTCATCAAAGCCTATGAACGAGCCTATGCGTTGAGGAAAGGATTTAGATAATTCGCGAATAGCAAGCTCCTCATTAGGGTCACCGCTTCCTAGAAGAACAAAAGATGCATGCGTCTCAGCCATTAGTTGCGGCAAAATATCGATGAGTAAGTCCAGGCCTTTTTGCTCATAAAGGCGAGAAACCACACCGAATAGCGGAGTCTCAATGTTTGGTTGCAGGTTAAATTCGTTCAATAATGCAAGTTTACAAGCTTGTTTTCCCGCTTTGGGTCGACTCGGACTAATAGGGTGGGGTAATGCTTTGTCTTTTTGCGGGTTCCATTCGTTCTGGTCGATGCCATTTAAAATGCCTATCAGGTCGGCTCCCCGATATTGGAGGCTTGCTTCTAACCCACATCCGTATTCTGGTGTTCGAATCTCAGCAGCATAAGTTGGACTGACGGTTGTAATCTTATCAGCATTCTGGATACCTCCTTTTAGCAAATTCGTTAAACCATCTTTTTCAAAGCCATCCATTGACCAATTCGCAGGGAGTAGATTGGAGCTTAGGAAGTCATCGTATGAAAAAACTCCCTGGTGTTGTAAATTATGGATCGTTAGAATCGATCGAACCTTTGTTTTCTGACCAAGCTTTAGTTTTTTATCATTAGTGTAAGCGCATACAGGAGCAGCCATCCAGTCATGTGCATGAATGATCTCAGGGTGCCAGTCGGTGATATTCTCAAGCTGCAACGCGGCTTGGCAAAGGGCGAAAGCCCGCTGTGGATTATCTTTGAAATCTCCATTCTCGTCGGAATATATTCCATCCCGGTCAAATAGTTCAGGCAGATCAATTAAATAAGCAGGCACATCACTTTGGCCCAGTCTTGTTTCACGGATGGAAGCGGTGATTGAGCGTTCTCCTATCTTGACTTTAATTTTTTTCTTAAGTGCCTGGGATTGAATTACTTTGCATGCCCTATGCAGGGGACAAATGACCCGCACATCCACTCCCAGCTTTTTTAATGCAAGTGGCAAACTGCCGACAACATCTCCCAAACCACCCGTTCGTACTAGCGGATTTACTTCCGGACTGACAAAAAGTACATTCATAAATATGAAGAAAAAGGAAGATAGTTGATGTACAATTGAGTAAATTTGGCAATGGGAAAGAACAGACCTTGTATATATTCGATGCTTGCGAACCTGGGGGCTTAGGAGATATTTTATAGCTTTGTGATTTTTTCAGCTGACCTTTAAGAACCTATGATCGTGTTCGTAAACTCTTTCCTGTTCGATTGATCTACTGTCACATTTTCAAATTTATCAACTGGTGTAACAATGCCTGAGCGGTCAATTGAATTCGAATCTGAGCGACAGTTTCATAAGCTCTACGGCGAGGATCCGGCTAACTTGTTGTATGTAGAAAAGTTTCTTGGAGTTAAAATAGTCGCCCGTGGCAACCTTCTGCACATGGATGGCGATTCAGCAAAACTCGATCTTTGCGAAGAATTCTTCTGCCTGTTACAATCTGCGAAGGAGCAGGGCTTTGTTCATGGGAAATTTGATTTTCTACGATTTTTAGAAAAAGTAAAAATGGGAAAGAGCCAGGAGCTCAGAGACTTACTAAAATATCCGCTGCGTCTACAAATTCGTAAAAAATCTGTGGTTCCTAGAAATCTTGGTCAACGACGGTTTTTGGATCTCATTTTAAAAAATGATCTTGTTTTCGGAATTGGTCCAGCAGGTACCGGAAAAACATTCTTGGCCATGATTGCGGCACTGCATGCCTTACTCGAAGGTGAAGTTGAAAGGATTGTGCTTGCCCGGCCCGCAGTGGAAGCAGGTGAGGCATTGGGCTTTTTGCCGGGAGATTTGGAGGAAAAACTACTTCCTTATTTGCGCCCGCTCTACGATGCTATGGATGAGGTGCTTGGTCCAATTGAAGCAAGAAAACTTGTTGAAACTGGAGTGGTAGAAATTGCCCCACTTGCTTACATGCGGGGGCGCACTTTGAGCAAATGCTTTGCCCTGCTAGATGAAGCACAAAACACCACCCGCTCGCAAATGATGATGTTTCTGACAAGATTGGGAGAAGGTAGTAAAATGGTAGTGACTGGCGACCTTACCCAAGTAGATCTTCCTCTAAAACAGGAATCGGGCTTGGCGGAAGCTAAGAAAATCCTTGGGGCAGTAAAGGGTTTGTACTTTCATGAATTTGATCATGGTGATGTGGTCCGGCATCCTTTGGTCAGTCGCATTATCTCTGCTTACCAAGGAGAATTGCCTTCCAGTAGAAAGGTCTGATTTGCAGAAATTTTACTTGTGAAAGAAGAAAAAAAAGAAGCAATTCGTAAAAATATTCGGGGTGGTCGGCGTCGTCGCGTTTCTCTGGACGATGAGGTAAGAGCACAACAAATGGATGGTTTCTCAGGATTCTGGACAAGATGGGGTAAGCATTTGCTGCAGACCATTTTTTTTGGGGTTACCATCATTTTGATCTGCTTTGTGGGTCAGGAGCCACCTGGGTTAAGGACCCTTGGCGAAGTAGCACCAGAAAATGTCTACAGTGACCGGTCATTTAGTTATTTAAGCGAGGTAAGAAAAAGGGATGCCGAGGAGTGGATTCGAAGCAGTACTCCCAGGGAATTTACCCGGGATTTTGTGGGCGAGGAGAATTTTGCCAAAGCAATGGTTCGATTGCGTGAAGGATTGCTGGCGATTGCGGAAATAACTGACGATTCAAAAGAATTAGCTCTTGAATCTCTGGTGGAAGAATTAAAAATAAAGTTCCAAGTCGTTTTGTCAGAAGATGAAGCCCGTGCTCTTTTAAGTACTTCGATAATGCGTGGAGAAGCTTTTTTTAATTTGGGAAACAAGTTGCTTTCGCAATTGCATTTAACGGGGGTAGTGAAATTTCCATCGGTCGACCAGAAATTCCTTTCCGAATCCAATGCCAGTGCACGGATCAATTCTCAGATGATCGAGTTTGCTAATAGCTTGGTGGTTTATGACCATGAAAATAACACGAGGCTTTCAAATAGCTTAATTGATGAGTACCATTTCCTTTCAAGTTATCTGAAAGGTTTTGATACTAATAGTACCTCCGACTTCACAGAGGTTTTGTCAGGCAAAGCTTCTGTACAGCTACGCGAAATAATTGAATTTGGGGATGAGAATGCATCTTTTGCAGCACAGGAATTCCGTAATGATATTGCGGGAGAACTTGGAGCATTTTTAGCAAAGGGATTACGGCTTCGTTCGATTGACCGCAAGGCAACTACTGCCGCTCAGGAGCGTGCCATTGCCGATATGGAACCAACGGTGATTTCGGTCCAGGAAGGGGAAATTATTCTTCGTCGTGGGGATAGGGTAACTGCAGCTGACTTGGAAAAATATCAGGAATATTTGGACCTCGCGTTGGAAGACAGTGTGTTGTTACCCAAGCGTATATTTGTCACCATTGTCACCCTCCTTTTTGGGGTGGTTTACATAAGTCTGGTCTTGCCCAAGTTTTGGTCAGATGGACCACGTTCGAACATTGTGGCACTCAGCATTGTTTCAAATCTTGGGATTTCCCGTTTCATTATGGAATTGGGCGAGACCGAATTATTTGGGGAAAGTCCAATACTGATTGGTTTGCTCCCTTATCTTCTGCCCATCGCTTTTGCTCCTATGATTGTTATGATTACAGTAGGACCGCGCATGGCCACTTTAACCGCTATAATGACCTGTGTCTTTCATGCAGCGATGCAGGAGATTGGTATTGAGATGCTGGTGGGTTCATTATGTACCGCATTGGTCGGAGTTTATTTCTGCCGAGAAGTCAGACTACGAGGCAGTGTGCTCAAGGCAGGGACTATGGCAGGAATAACTGGGGGAGTAGTTGCGTTAGGAATTGGATTTGCCTCAGGTACTGGATGGATGGTTCCTTTTAATCATGCCCTTGCGTCCTTCGTGGTTGCGGTCTTCACCGGAGCACTCGTTTTGGGTGCCATGCCATTGATTGAAAAAGTTTTCAATGTTGCCACGGATGCCACCCTCTTTGAGTTGACCGATTATAACCATCCGCTTTTGCGGAAAATGCAAGTCGAGGCACCCGGCACTTATCATCACAGTTTGATGGTGGCGAACTTGGCCGAAGATGCAGCTCTTGTGGTCAAAGCAAACCCCACTCTTTGTCGAGCATGTGCCCTTTTTCATGACATCGGTAAAATGGTTCAGCCAAATTACTTTACCGAAAATCAGGGCGATTTTGGCAATCCTCACAATCGGCAAAACCCTGCTATGAGTGCACTTATTATTAAGAGTCATGTAAAAGAAGGGCTTGAGATCGCCCGAGAAAACCGCCTTCCCAAAGTGATTCGGGATGTAATTAGGCAGCACCATGGAACTACCTTGGTTAAATACTTCTACTTCCAAGCAAAACAAAAATCGAAACAGGCGAGTTTGCCTTACGGAGACTCTGAGATGCAAGAACCTGATGAATCGACTTATCGTTATGATGGTCCCCGTCCTCGTTTCAAGGAGAGTGCTATTATCTTTTTTGCCGATTCTGTTGAAGCGGCTGCACGCTCTCTGCCAAAGGTTACCCATCATAGTGTCGAAGAATTGCTTGATTCCATTTTTCAGGATCGTTTAGAGGACGGACAGCTCGATGAGTGTCCGCTCACTTTGGAAGAAGTTGCCACGATCAAGAAGAGCTTCCTTAAGACCACATTGAATATGTTACATTCCAGGATTGAGTATCCTGATGAAGAAAAAGACTCGCGTCATCCATTTCCCAAAAATGCCGGCTAATACTTCATCGTTTTTACATCCCCATGTTGAGGTGGCCAACCAGTATGCCTCTTTGCATTTTGATCCTTGTAAGATAAACAACTTTTTTGAAGTTATTTTTTCGGTTCATCGACACAGTATCACCGGTGAGTTATCAATTGTATTCATGGACCGTATATCCCATTCCAAACTGCACGGTAAGTATTTGCAGGACTATCGACCCACAGATGTCATTACATTTCCTGCGGACCAAGAAAATGGATTAGCGGGTGAGATTTGCGTATCTGTGGATCAAGCTATTGAGGAATCTGACCGAAGAAGTCTATCTTTTGAGCATGAACTTAGCTTATATTTGATTCATGGCTGGTTACACCTTGTCGGGTTTGATGATTTGGAGAAAGTGGATCGTGAAATCATGCGCTTGGAAGAGCAACGCGTGATTGACCGTGTAAAAAAACTTTCCGCTTGGCCTGATTTTCGACTCGCTCAACAGCAGTGCGACTAGTAACTAAAATACTCTGTGTCTTTACCACCTGTCAGTCTTTCTAGGCGATTCCGCAATGCCTTTCTAACTGGATTATTGGTCTTTCTTCCATTGGGGACGACCATATTTGTAATTGATTTTCTGCTGGATTTATTCAAGGCACCCGCCCTTCGTCTCGCATATGAGCTTGGCCTGAGCGAGGAAAACTCTTTTTTTGGGTTGGAAACTCTCCTCGCCGTTGCGGGTTTAATAATAGGGATAATTTTACTCACTGCACTGGGATATTTTTCCAAGTACTTACTTGGGCGCTTCTTCATTAATTTGACCGAGCGGGTCCTGGACAAAGTACCTTTTATCAATACGGTTTACCGATCGGTCAAACAGATCGTGGAAACCTTTGGGAAAGAAAATCGTGCAGTCTTTAAGGAGGTTTGCCTGGTTGAATACCCACGTAAGGAATGTTATGTTCTGGGTTTTATCACGGCAAATGCTTCCAGGCATGTAACCGATAAGATTGCGGGGAAGTTTACCTATGTTTTTGTCCCAACCACTCCCAATCCAACCAGCGGATTTTTGCTTTTGGTGCAGGATGAAGAAATTCACAGGATTGATGTTTCCGTTGGAGATGGCATGAAAATGTTGATCTCAGGCGGTGCGGTGGTTCCCCCAGTTTCTTAAAACCTTTGCAGTTTTGGCGGACACAAACGAATTGTCAGGTATTGTTCTGTCTAGAGACCCGGCCGGGGAACGTTTTTTAAGAATACGAATATTTGACCAGGTTCTTGGACTGAAGGCTGCACTTTTTTCTCTACCTGGTAAAAGCACTCAAAAATCAATTCCCCCTGATCTTTTTGACGATGTCAACTGCCTGCTAAACCCAAATCATACCCAATTATCCATTCCATTTGTGACAGATTTTCAAAGGGTGTTTTCCTACAGAGCATTAGCCATTGACCCCTTAATCTTCCTTACAGCCTCGCAGATTGCCAGGTTTTATCTTATCAATGGAGACCACCTTCTTGAACCAGCCCCGCGTTTAAAATTGCTTCGTTCATCGCTTGATTCATTTCAGCGGGCACAGGTTCCCCAAGTTGTTCTGCTGAAGCTGTTGTATTGTTTTGCGAGAGACGAAGGTTTGCCCGTGCGGGAATCGTGGTTGGCAGGATTACCACGAAGGTTGTCTCTTCATGCTCAGGAGGTTTTGGGTCTACCGGTGGATCGGGCAATGATTGAATTGAGTGTGATCAATGAGATTCTGGAAAGTTTGCGCAATTGGATGAACTCAGAAACGGAACTACGCGTGGAATGAGTGTGTGTTGCTAAGATGCTCAACCCTTGCCATCCTTGATCTCTTTATTTTTAATATTTCTTACTTAATTATGGGAGTGTGCAAAAAGAATTCCGAAGTCCGAACAGCAGGAAAAGGTACTTACGAGATTACGGAATTGGCCAAGGAGGGGTTAAAGGAGTCTGGACTCGCTGACGGATTGGTTAGTATCTTTGTTCAGCATACCAGTTGTAGCTTGGTCATCATGGAAAATGCAGATCCTTCGGCCCGTGTAGACTTGGAAAGATTTATGGAGGAACTGGTCCCCGAGGATTATCCATATTTTGTTCATACCCATGAAGGACCTGATGATATGCCATCCCATGTAAAGATGGCACTTACGCGTACCAGTGAGCAAATTCCTTTTGCTAATGGATCCCTGCAACTTGGAACTTGGCAGGGAGTTTTTTTATGGGAGCACCGCACAACTCCTCACCACAGACGGATCACTTTCACATATATTGGCGAATGAAGACCTTACTGTTTTGGCTACCCGTTTTGAATCTGCTTGTTTTTTTGCTGTGCGGCTGCGGGCCAAAGGGAAGTATTATTGAGGAAGGGGATGATCCAGCCTTTGAGCGTGGGAGGTCCTACCTTAAGGTGGGAAGGGATACGGAAGCCCTCGATGAGTTTCTTTCTGTGACTAGACGGGTGACTCAGTCTCCAAAATCACACTTGGAGGCGGGGCGTTTGCTTCTTGCTTTATCCGATCGAAAAGACCCGGTTGCGGCCATTTATCACTTTAGAAGATTTTTGCTCCTGCAACCAAATGCTCGTGAAGCTAAAATGGTTGAACAACTGATTGTTACTGCAGAGCGTGAAATTATTCGAAAATTACCAGGTGAACCCTACGGGAATTATTTGGAAAGTATAGACCTAAAAGATGAAAATGATCGTCTGCGCACAGAGATTGCTGATTTACAGGCTCGGTTAGGATCGCCTCTTGGCCCTGCAGTTCCTCTCCCAAATGCAATCAGTCAAGCAAACGCACCGCTTCCCGAATCCGCTAAACCAGCTCAGAAATCTCCAGTGCCTTCTTCCTACATAGTCCAACCAGGAGACAGCCTCTATGGTATCAGTAAGAAAATTTACGGAGATGCATCTCATATCGATTCAATCTATGCGGCCAATCGGGACACCCTGAAAAGCAAAAACAATTTAAAAGTCGGTCAAACTCTTCGCTTGCCCCCAGTTCGTTAAGTTTTCCTGTGCTCCTACAGGTACATTATGGCCTATTTTGACAACAATTCCACCACCCGCCCACTTCCCGAAGTTCTGGAATCATTTCTTGGTGCATCAAGGAAGAGTTGGGGAAATCCTTCTTCTCCCCATCGTTTGGGTAGTCGTGTTCGTGCACTTATCAATAGGGCAAGGGAAGAAATCGGTCAATCCTTGGAGGTGGAGCCCCATCAAGTTACCTTCACCTCTGGATCGACTGAATCAAATAATGCTATATTGTCATGGATCGCGAATAATCAGAGTAGACGTACCACCAATGTGTTAATCTCAACCATCGAGCATCCCAGCATCCTAGAAACTGCCCAATTTTATTTTTCTGATAGTATCCGCTATATACCAGTCGACTCAGATGGACTTTTGGATATCCATGCATTTCAAAAGTTACTGGATCAAAAATTGCCCAGTCTGGTTTCTTTGATTGCTGTTCATAATGAGACTGGAGTGTTGCAACCTTGGCACCAAGTGGCGCAGATCTGTCGAGACCGAGGAGTTTGGTTTCATTGTGATGCTACCCAATGGGTCGGGAAATTAGACACGGATGGATTAAATGCCTGTTCGAGCTTTTCATTTTCAGCTCATAAGTTTGGAGGAACTAAAGGGGTGGGTGCGTTTGTCTCTAACCAACCAGTAAGTTTAATAAAAGGGGGTGGGCAGGAAGGGGAAACTCGAGGTGGAACCGAAAATTTTCCTGGTATTGAGGCAATGCGGATTGCTCTCAAGTATAGTTGCAATGCTGCAAGTGCCCAGGTTGAACAAGAAACATGGAAGAAAAGTTTTGAAGATTCTTTATTAAAGGAATTTAACAGCCTTAAAGTGATTGGGCATCCAGTCCCTCGGATGTGGAATACTTCCCTGCTGTGTCTGCCGGAATTTGATAATTTAAGTTGGGTGAGTAAGCTCGATAAATTAGGTTACACAGTCTCAACAGGATCTGCTTGCTCTACTGCCCGGGAAAAGCCGTCCGGCTTGTCCGCAGCCATAGGCCTGAGTAAATCAGAAAGTAGGCGACTGGTCAGGGTTAGTTCATTTACTGAAACAACCGAGGAAGATTGGCTGGGCTTAGCCAATGCTTTTAAGGATGCCTTTCATGAATTGAAATTGGAGCAGGAAAATTCCGGGGTGGTTGTGCTCTAGCAAAAATGATCCATTTTAGTGCGCTTAATAGGAATCAATCTTCAAAACTTTCGTAACCTCAATGCTCTGAGTCTGGAATTTACGACTGATCGAGTTTTTTTTCTGGGTTCGAATGGTCAAGGAAAGTCAAATTTACTCGAGGCAATCGGAATATGTTCCAGTTTACGTTCATTTCGTGGGGCATCCACCCATTCAATGGTGAGGGAGGGGGATTTAGAGTCCAGTCTTTTTGCTCGTTACTTGGATGATAATGGGACCGAGCGTGAGGTGATGATAAGTTTTGCCCCAAAAGGATCCAAGGTGGTTCATGTAGATGGAGAACCAGTTAAACGCTTGGGGGATCTGTTGGGGCAGTTTCCCTCGGTTTGTCTGTCTTCCCGGGATTTTCGTTTAGTACGAGAAAGTCCTTCTGATCGGAGAAAATGGATGGATTTAGTTCTCTCTTCCACTTCGAACGAATATTTCCGTGCCTTGCAGGACTATTATAGATCGATGAAGGAAAGAAATGTATTGCTAAAAAAGCAGGGGAGCGATTCCGAGTTGCTCGCTTTTGAGCATACACTTGCATCTTCAGCACATCTTATTCAGCAAGTTCGTTCGTCTTTCTTTCCTTCTCTTAGTCATACATTTGAACTTTCATATGGTCGACTTAGCAGTGATATGGAAAGGGCTTCCATGGCTTATTTGCCTGATTGTCAGGCAACCAGTATCGATCAATGGACGGAGCTGTTTGCCCGGGAGCGAGGAAGAGACCGGCAAATTGGATCGACCCGAAAGGGACCGCACCGCGATGATTTCTCCCTTCTTTTAAACGGTCATGATGCCCGTCACTATGCGTCTGAAGGCCAGCAAAAAGGAGTAGTTTTGGCCCTGCGGCTGGCAGAATTTTCTTATCTGCAAAAGAAGTTGGGCATGGTGCCTATACTTCTTGCAGACGATGTTCTTGGAGAGTTGGATTCCGATCGACGATCAAACTTCCGTAAACTTCTACCGCCCACCGCCCAGACTTTTGCCACTGGTACCGCATTTCCTTCACGGGAAGAAGAGGAGATATGGGAAGCCTTTCAGGTGAGTTCGGGTAATTTTACTATCTTAATTCCTTCAGCAAAAGATGAGTGAACTGACCACTGTCCACTGGGGTTTCCTCGTATTGGGAGCCATAATTATGGGATTGAGCAAGGGCGGGATTCCGGGTGCTGGCAACCTGACCGTCGCTCTATTTGTCTTGGTACTGGAAGATGCATTGGGTCCTGTGGGAGTGGGCTTATCGGTGGGATTACTTTTGCCGGTTCTCATTTCTGCGGATCTTGTTTCCACAATGGTTTATCGAAAATATGTCGAGTGGTCACATGTCAGGCGGTTATTGCCTTATTTTCTATTCGGGGTCCTTTTGGGTTGGTGGGCATTTGACTTTTTTCAGTCAGCAGAAAGAGCCCGTTCGCTCAAGGTGCTCATCGGTGGGATTCTTTTGGGCATAACTGCACTACGATTTTTGACACATTCGAGCTTCCAAATTAAAAAGAAAGAGCCATCGAATTCGCCTTTTTTTCTAGGGCCATTCCTTGGTATTTTAGGAGGTATGGCGACTATGCTGGCAAATGCAGCCGGTCCAATTGCCCAGTTTTATTTACTAGTAATGAAACTACCCAAATATGCATTTATTGGTACATCTGCCTGGTTGTTTTTAATTATTAATCTATCCAAGGTTCCCCTGATGTGTGAGCTTGGGATTTTAAACCGGGAAATTTTCGATGTCAGTATCTGGCTATTTTTCCCTGCTGTGGCTGGGGCACTGATCGCACCCAAGATTGTTCAATACATTCGACAGGATTGGTTCGAACGCTTGATTTGGTTCTTTATCGTGATCGCCGGGTTGCGCATGATTATCTGAGAAATGAACCAATCTTCCCGCAAGTTATGGGCTAAACATTTGGCTGGTCAATCGACCAAATCAAAAAAAGGATTTGATCCCAAATTATTGCTTAAAAAAGAGCCGTTCAATGGCAGGATCCTTGGAGTGGATCCCAGTTTAAGAGGGACCGGACTGGCTATCCTTGAATGCCAGGGGAGTTCTTACCGATTGCTTCATTCGGAGACACTCAAGTTGGGAAGCAAGATCTCATCAATATCCTGCCTCGGGAAAATTCATGAATTGGTTGCTCATTTAACCGACCTCTGGCAACCGCGTCATATTTCATGTGAAGAGACAATTTACGTGCAAAATTTTAAGACTGCGCAAATCATGGGTTCTGCCCGAGGAGCTGCACTCTCAGCAGCAGCAATCCGTAATATTCCAGTATTCGAGTATGCACCTCTTAGGGTTAAGCAAGCGGTGGTAGGGTTTGGTCGTGCAAGCAAGGAACAGATGTCGAGTACTCTTGCTCAAATGCTTGGGCTGCCCCAGGCATTACCTTTTGATCAGGCAGATGCATTGGGTCTTGCTCTTTGTCATGCACTTACTTGGGTTCCCGAATAGTGAAGACTGCTCTTGTGTAGTACAATAAGTTCTATCTCACAGTCGAATTGGATTGAGCCCAGTCACCTGTCTTGACATAAAAGAATTTAAGGGCTCGCCCTAGGTTGATCCTTTTTCCAGCTTGTGGTCATCCCTGGTCCTTCTAACACCTTAAGTCATGCCCGATATTCATGAAAGTTCAGAGGTTATCCACCGAATTGATTCAGAAACAAGTAGCGAATCAGAGGCGAGGTTTGATGAACTTGTGCGTTTGCTTGAATCTGGCACGGACGAACAAATAAATCTTCATCTCGAAGGTTTTCACCATTCCGATTTGGCTGATGCGTTTGGCTTGCTTGACCGGCCCTTGCGTAAACGGTTGACCGAATCGGTCAAAACACAACTGGATCCTGATTTACTCTTCGAACTCGAAGATCATTTGCGTAAAGAGGTAACCGATAGCCTGACGCCTGAGGAAGTCGCAGAGGTTATTACGGAAATGGATTCGGATGAGGCTGTCCAAGTCCTTGAGGATATGGACGAGGGCGATCGTGCAGAAGTTCTGAGTTCGGTTCCACAGGAAGAGCGTGAAGATATCGAAGTGGGGCTCGCTTTTCCGGAAGAGAGTGCAGGTCGGAGAATGCAAACCGATGTCGTCTCTGTTGGTACCAATTGGACTGTTGGGCAAACTATTGACTATTTGCGTGAAGAAAGTGATCTGCCAGAGGAATTTTTGGATTTATTTGTGGTTGATGAAGAAGCCCGGCCAGTGGGTATAATCTCGCTGTCTCGCATTCTACGTTCACCTAGAAATACTCTGATGCGTGAAATTGCAGATGAAACTCAGGTTCTCGTACCTGCCGAGACCTTACAGGAGGAAGTGGCTCTTCTTTTTGAGAAATACGACCTGACCACCGCCGGTGTGGTTGATCATCAAGGCAAGCTTCTCGGAATGATTACAGTCGATGATGTTATGGAAGTTGCCCGTGAGGAGTTTGAGGAAGATATATTACTTCTTGGTGGGGTAGGGGAAGAAACCATGGACGACAGTGTGCTGCAATCTTCCGCAAAGAGATTTGCATGGTTGTTGGTTAACTTGGTAACCGCGGCATTGGCTTCGCTTGTAATTAGTATGTTTGATGCAACGATCGAGCAAATGGTTGCACTTGCGGTACTCATGCCGATTGTAGCCTCAATGGGCGGAAATGCCGGCACACAAACGTTGACCATTACTGTGCGGGCATTAGCGACCAAAGAATTAACCTCTTATAATACCATGCGTGCAATTCGTAAGGAATTGTTGGTTGGTGCACTCAACGGTCTGCTCTTTGCCTTTGTTGCCGGTTTAGCCACGGTGTTTATATTTGGCGATCATGGAGATTCCTCCCTTTTGCTCGGTGGTATCATTGCCGGGGCTATGATCATTAACATGGTGGTGGCTGGGATGTCAGGGGTTATTCTGCCCATTTTGCTTGATCGCCTGGGAATCGATCCTGCGGTGGCATCAGGAGTGTTTGTTACCACGGTGACTGATGTGGTGGGCTTTTTTGCCTTTTTAGGATTGGCTTCCTTGGCCTTGATGTGAGCAAGGTTTAGCGTTTCTTCAGGATTAGTTATCGTTAAGTTCTTTGGTTTAAAGCCAATTATTTTGTCCAATTCCACCTCAAAGCATCCAGTAATTATCAAAGTTTTTATCAGGCCATCAATGACTTAGGGTCGGTGCCTTAGGCCTTTTTTATGAACATATGTAAAAAAGTTAATATTATTTTGACCTAGATAAATACTTAGTGTAAATAAGTATATAAATCCTTATTTTAAACTATGTTAAACTCTATCTTTTCCCTTCTACTTATTCTCACCATATCTTCGACCGGGTTCTGGTTTCTGACCCAAGTTTGATTACAAAACCAGAAATCCAAAGATATTTGGTATCAAATCATCAACTTTACCTAATGTAACTGAATCACTTTAATCATGCAGTCCCATTATAATACAGATTCCACTGAGCAAATCACAGATGAAGAACTTATCCACACTCATGTGTTTAGGAATGAGGAAACCATCTATTACATTACTTCCAAAGATCAAAAATTATGTTGGAATGGATTTTTAGAATACGGGATTATTTGTCCCGGGATCATACGTCTTTTAGAAATGTCACGCGATGAATTTGGAGTTGAGCGGGTTGTCCGTGATGTCTGGCGGTAGAAAAGATTGGTAAACATATTTCAATTCGTTCCGTTTAATTTTAAGCGTAAAGGGATGATTTGTTTGCATTGGTTCTGCTTTTGTAAAAAAGGAAATTTTGGACGAACCAATCCCTTTACATGGTCAATCTTCAGGCAGTTTAGAACTTTTTTTAAAAACTAAACGAGCCAAGGCAAGCCTCTGAGTTCGTCGTCTGACTACTTATTTATCAGTATAGGAACAAAGCTGCCGCTTCTTGAGTACTGCGTGCCAACAAAATATTTTTGCTTATTGTTGGTGTGGTCCAGCATTTGCCGTTTAGAATTTTAGATCTGCTCAGTTCTGAGTAACGATTGGGATTTGCTGAGACAGTGACGATTTGTCCATCATCAGATAGCACCCAGAGAGTTTCGCCAGAACGGATTAAATTTCCGGGTCCGAAGCCTTTCTCACTCCAGCGGATTTCTCCGGTTTTCAGATCGATGCATTGCAAGGGTGCTTTGCCGTATTCTTTAAAACCAAAAATACCATACAGATTGCCCTGATAATGAAGAGGCGTACTCCAGTGATTCATTAATTCATTACGCTTGCGCCAAACTGGTTCACTTTGCCATTTTCCTTCATCGAGTGAGATTTTAAAAAAACCTGCACCGACTCCATAACCTGCAGAGCAAAAGATATAATCACCCGCGACCACTGGTGAGCTAGCGGTTGATACTTTAAAAGGGAATACCTGTTTCCATAATTCTTTGCCATTTTGGGGATCAAGAGAGAGCAATCCGGACCGGCACAGGAAGATAACCTGTTCTTTTTCATGAATCTTGGCAAACGCAGGAGTCGCGTGAGTCAGGGTTTCGGTCCCTGTTTTCCATTTTACTTTGCCGGTTGTTTGACTAAACGCAATTAGGCTTTGATTTTTTCCACCACCACCAACGATGACCAAACCCTCAACAAGCAAGGGAGAAGACGCATTTTTCCACATGATGTTTTTTCCCTCGTGATCATCGATAACATCGACTGTCCAAATCCTTTCTCCAGACTCTGCGGAGAGGCAATGCAGGATCATTGAGGAATCATAAATAAAAACCCGTCCATTTTTTACCGATGGGGTAGATCGTGGTCCATCGCCACCGGAATTATTCTTAGTTCCCGCATTGCCTCCCCCATGACCATAAGAGGCCATCTGGAGTTTCTGCTGCCAAATTCTTTTCCCTGAGGCCAAATCGAGTGCGATGCATACTTCACGAAGCAATCCATCCTCGTCTTCTTCCGCAACCAAGGTAAAAGCAGAATCATCCTCAATCGAAAAGGAACTAAAACCCAAAGGGGTCGGGCTCCTCCATATAACTCGTGGAGATGGGTTTAATTGGTTTGTGCTGATGATGTTGGTCCCCGTTGATTTATCCAAGAAGGGACCATGATATTGAGGCCAGTCGGCAAGCCCAACGAAGATGGGGATGAAGAGAAAAGGAAATAGTTTGAGCATCTCTTATTTCTCCTTTCATTGCTCTTCACCGGCAAGTTCAAAGAGAGGAATTTTTCTCATTATTAATCAATCAAGTGAAAAGGCTTGAAGGATGTGAGAAGCCTGACAATCTAATTCCCTTTTATCCTCATGAACGTTCACGAATATCAAGCAAAGCAACTTTTCGCGGATGCTGGTGTTGCCGTGCCCAAAGGCACAGTCGCTCAGTCTGCGGATCAATTCGATCAATCACTTTCTTCTTTCTCTTCCGATCAATCGGTGGTGGTGAAGGCACAAATTCATGCCGGTGGAAGAGGTAAAGGTACTTTTACGAACGGCTTTAAGGGAGGTGTCCATGTGGTATCCTCTCCTGCTGAAGCCAAAGACAAAGCAGAAGCAATGCTTGGGAATGTTCTGGTAACTAAGCAGACAGGAGAAGAAGGTAAAGAAGTTGGGACGGTCTACTTTACCGAATGCTCGGACATTGATAAGGAATTTTACCTCGCAATATTAATGGATCGTGCCACCTCCAAACCAGTAATCATTGCTTCCACTGAAGGAGGTGTAGATATTGAAGAGGTTGCCGAATCTTCTCCTGAGAAAATAACCAAAATCTTAATTGATCCAGCTCTGGGTATCCGTCCTTATCAGGCACGTCAGGTTGCCTTTGCTCTCCAGCTTAGCGGTGATTCCTTCAAGCAGTGTGTCAAGTTAGTCACTAAGTTATATCACTTCTTTTGGACAAAAGATTGTTCCCAGGTCGAAGTAAACCCATTGGTGCTTACTCCTACGGGTGATGTTCTCGCTTTGGATGCCAAAGTTAATTTCGATGCCAATGCACTGTTCCGCCATCCCGATGTTGTGGAGTTGCGTGATCTTACAGAGGAAGACCCCAAGGAAGTGGAAGCTTCCAAGTTTGATTTAAACTACATCGCATTGGACGGCAATGTTGCCTGTATGGTCAATGGAGCAGGTCTTGCCATGGCGACGATGGATATTATCAAGCACTATGGTGGGTCTCCGGCAAACTTTCTTGATGTCGGGGGAGGAGCCAATGAAGAGCAGGTGGAAAATGCATTCCGAATCCTGGTCTCTGATGATGCGGTAAAAGCCATTCTGGTAAACATCTTCGGGGGGATCATGAAGTGTGATGTGATTGCCACCGGAATTGTAAATGCTGCCCGCAAGCTTGAGATGAAAGTTCCCTTGGTTGTCCGCCTGGAAGGAACCAATGTGGAGCAGGGTAAAAAGATTCTATCTGATAGCGGCCTTGCCCTTGAGCCGGCGGATTCCCTCGCAGATGCCGCAGAAAAAGTAGTCAAACTGGCTGCTCAATCCTAATACGCAACGATTTTTACAAATGAGTGTTCTCGTAAATAAAGATACCCGGTTAGTGGTCCAAGGAATCACGGGAAGTGCCGGCAGTTTTCACACCACCCAATGCATGGAGTATGGCACCAATGTGGTTGCTGGGGTTACTCCTGGGAAGGGGGGGCAAAAATTTCAGGATTCTGTGCCTGTCTTTGATACCGTGCAGGAAGCGGTAGATAGAGAAGGAGCCAATGTTGCCGCTATTTATGTGCCACCCCCGTTTGCTGCTGATTCCATTCTGGAAGCGATCGATGCGGAAATTCCTTTGATTATTGCTATCACTGAGGGAATACCTGTGCGTGACATGGCAGAAGTCAAGGCCCGTCTGGCAACATCGAGTTCCCGCTTAATCGGACCCAACTGTCCTGGTATAATTACTCCAGGCGAATGTAAGATCGGAATCATGCCTGGCTACATTCATAAGCCAGGGAAAGTGGGCATTGTTTCCCGTTCCGGTACTTTGACATATGAAGCAGTCTGGCAGATTACCTCTGCTGGTCATGGTCAATCAACCTGCATTGGTATCGGGGGCGATCCAATCAATGGGACCAGTCATTTAGACGCAGTAAAACTATTTAATGAGGACCCAGAGACCGAGGCGATTATCCTGATTGGAGAAATTGGTGGAACCGCCGAGGAAGAAGCTGCTGCTTTTATTAAAGAACATGTGAACAAGCCTTGTGCTGCTTTTATCGCCGGACGCACTGCTCCTCCAGGTCGCCGCATGGGTCATGCCGGAGCCATCGTTTCTGGGGGTAAGGGTACTGCCGAAGCAAAAGTTGAAGCATTGCTCGATGCAGGTATCTCCGTTGCGGAAACCCCATCTCATATGGCTGAGGCTTTATTTAAAGTCTGGAATCCTTAAAAGTTTATACTCCGACTAATTTTATACAATATTTACGATAAGCATCCCATTCCTCCTTGTAGTTTTTTGACTTCATCAGAGGCAGGAAAAAATAGTCATACCTTAATTGGTTTAAGTCTTTTGTATCATTACTGATGGTTCTCGATGGAGCCCTAAGTATCCATTCTTGCGAATATCCCTCCCAATTGTTGTTCTTCAAAACTTGGTCAACGAGTTGCTGGATTACCTCTTTAGGGTTCCATTGCAGATCGATTGAAAGGGAGATGAAATTATACCACAATGCAATGTGATCCATCTTGATCGATAAGAATTGAACAGCTATTTGCTTTAAGTTTTGTGGGTCTAACGATTCAGCTAAATTTTTCGACTGCTTGGCTATGAGAGATTTTAGGGATTCAAACCCAACTGCTTGAATGAGTTCAGGAAGAATAGCCAAAATATTTGAAAAAAATCGAATTGTATCTTTTTCCTCACCTAGAATGTTTAGTAAAAATGCAGCTCCAATCTGCTGTGCTTCTTTATTTTGATGTTGTTGCCATAAAAGTTTACCAACAAAAAACTTATCATTAACTAAACTATTTTTATCCCCCTGCTTCTTACCTATGTCATCTTTGAGTAAGTCTAAAAGTTGTTTAAACAAAGCATCATAGGAATATTTTGTCTTTAAGCGTTTTTGGGCATCTTGTGCAATTGAACTTGCAAGTTCAGGGTGCTCAAGAAAATGAAGCAATCTCTCTTCTAGGTTATCTAGGTTGTATGAAATGAATTCTTTTTCATCTCTTAATACATCATCCAAAGAGAACTTTAAGCCAGGATCTGTAACATTGGCTTGGAATAGCAATGCCCCGGAATTTATAATTTCACAGGAGCGGTAGTTGTAGGGTCCATTAATGGCAACTACATTTAAGGAGATTTTACTGTTTTCCAGGAGTTTCCGGTAGTCTTTTTTTGAGAGATTACTGGAGATTTTCACCAAATATTTCGAAGACCACTTCCGTTGGAAATTTTCAATTACTTGAATCACCTCGTTTCGCAGTCCATGATAAGCAGGGCTGTTGGTTGGTCCAAAAGTAACGGACAGGTCAATTTCTCGAGCATTCCAGTCCTTACTTTTCTGAAAAGATCGGTGGAAAGATGCCCAGTTAAAACCAAAGGGTAAATTTAAAACATTGGCCTTCTGATAATTACACGCGGGTGAGAATACCGCACCAACTGGCAAAACGATATCAAACATTTCGCAAATTGTTTTGGCAGCAGGCCCGTGTTGATGGTGGCAGATACCAGCTACAGTGGGGAATGGCATCTGAGATAATCCTACAGGCTGCATATGTCCATGGGCAGCTTGCATGTCGAAAAAAAGTTTAGGTCTAAAGCCTTTGGGTAGTTTTTTTCTGATTTTTGAAAAGTCGTCGGATGCCGGCAAGTAATGAACGCGGTCAATTTCTGGCTCATCCTCTTCTTTGAGAGATGTCAAAGAAACAATATCAGCAACTTTTAAGAGCTCACGAGTTTGGAAATTTGGAAATCTGTGATCATTGATAAAGCCAAGCAGTAGTCCTGGCCTTTTTCTTAGGACAAGCTGATTGCGTAACCTGAAGCGATTATACCGCTTTAATGTTTCAAAGGAAATTTCTTCCTCATTGCATTGAATGAGACTTTCCCATTTTTTTTCAATTTCGAGAAAATGGGCTTTCGATCGTGCATTTTTCTCCTCTTGTTCAAGTAGCGTGACCATTTGATCTTCAGATTCCATGACTGCAATAATTATGAATCAAATATCCTGAAGAAATAGATGGGTTGAAAATATCCTATCCTTATTTGCCCGTTGGATTAAACTTTACCTTAATGGTGAGGTTCTTGAAAAGAGTTAATCAGCTTGCCACTGATTGGCGGTAGGATTCCACTTCCCAGTTTTCGATAAACTCGCGGGCTGCATCGGACATATATTCCACGCCACCGAAAGCTTGGGAGAGTTTAAGAACCTGAGCACCATCCATTGCAAACTCCAGGGCAAGTCCGGCGTTCTTCTCGGTGTTTCCCAGTCCGTAGACCCGACCATTCGCAATCACCACCTTGGGGGCAAAACCGTGAGTTGAACGATAAGCATCAGCATTTCCCTGAGTCAATTCGCCATCAAAAGGAAAGGCACGGGCATAAACCAAATGGTCAGGGGTGATTGGTCCGGGCACACAGACAAACGAACCACTGGATTGCACAAATTTGGCATCGTCTCCAAACAGCTCCTGAATTTTATTTTCGGTTTCGGAATCTGTCTGTGAGTCAGAAATGGTCAGGTTCTCATTAATTCCCAGCCTGTCATATTCAGTACGCAAGGGCTCCATGACGGATGCATAATGGGCACGGATTTCTTCGGCACTGTTGCCGGAGACAAAGATACCATGATTCTTCAGCAGAATGACTCCCGGTGTTTTGCCATGTTCTGCCTCATATTGTTTAATCCTTCCCTTGAGTTCCATGCAGAGCGTGTATCCGGCATCGATGTATTCCACCCACAAGGCTTCGGGGAAGAGTCGCTTGGCCACTTCTTCTCCCTCGATGGCACAGGTCATGCCGTTGACCAATAAGGCATGGGTATGAACCACATATTTAGTGGATAATACATTGTGAAGCGGGGCTTCCACAGAAGGTCGGCCATTTCCACCACATACCGCATCGGCCATCATATTTTTTACCAGTTCCTCTCGGGCGGCAGAATCAGATGGAGTTTCGGTGGCGTACAACCGGTCAATTTTGGAGCGGTCCAGTTGAACAAAAGTTTCTTCGGTTAATCCGGACAGAGTAGTGCCCGAAGGCTTCACCCAAAGGGTGGATTCATTTTTATAGGAGGTGTTTCCTCCTCCCCCTTTAACATATTCGGGAGTGCCAAATTCGTGAGACAATTGAGTAATGATACTAAGTTCTTCCATGAGGTTTTATCCTAGCAGATGAGATCGTTTGAACGAGTACGAAATTTAGTACCCTTCGGCAGTAAAATTTATATCCATTAAAGAATGCTCTTTTCAATAAGGGTAATTTTGGTCTTTTTAAAAATTATGAAGAAGCTGAAACTTTTGCCTGCTGCACTTTTATTGTTTGGTAGTCTGTTTGCACGCGAGGAAAGGCCTAATGTTTTGTGGATCTATTTGGAGGATGTCAGCGGATGGTTCAGTTGCTACGGGGAAACCTTGATTGAGACTCCCAATATAGATCAACTGGCAAAAGGGGGGATTCGCTTTGACCGTTTTTACACACCCGCAGGTGTCTGTTCTGCCACCCGTTCTGCTATTGTCACTGGGATGATGCAGACAAGCATTGGTGCTCATAACCACCGTTCCTGCCGGGCCAGCTTTAGGGGCAAAAATATGGGGGAGTACGACCAAAATGTATTGGATATTCTTACCATTCCAGAAATTTTCCGTAAACATGGATACTGGACCGCCAATCATTCGAAGGACGATTATAATTTCGATTGGGATCCTGGTGAGCTTTACGATTATGGCAAGCCAAGCAAACTGAACCCTGATGCTTTTATTTCGGGAAAGATGCTGAAGGGCAGGGGAGAAAAGCCCTTTTTTGTGCAAATACAATTACACGGAGGGAAGGGGACCACGGTTGGTTACAGAGAGATAAAACCGAAAGATGTAAAGGTTCCCCCATATTATCCTGATATTGAATCGGTCCGAAGTTTGATTGCCCGGCATTACAACTGTTTGCTGAGGACAGACAAGGAAGTCGGTCAGATTGTCCAATACCTCAAGCAGGAGGGGATGTACGATAATACCCGAATCTTTTTCTTCAGTGATCATGGGATGCAGCTGCACCGTCACAAACAGTATCTTTATGAAGGCGGTATTCACATGCCCTTAATTGTAGCAGGTGCAGGTATAGAGAAGGGAGGAGTGCGGGATGATCTGGTCAGTGGAATCGATATATCTGCAGCCAGTCTGGCAACGGCGGGAATTGAGGTGCCAGCTTACATGGAGGGCAGAGATTTTCTTTCCAATGATTACAAACCCCGGCAATTTGTGGTAGCTGCACGGGACCGTTGTGATTACACCATCGATCATATCCGGGCGGTTGTCACTAAGCGGTTTAAGTATTTGAAAAATTACCTTACCGACCGTCCTTATATGCAGCCGAGTTACAAAGACCCGTGGGAGGTATCGAAAGATTTTCGCCGGTTAATGGCGGCTGGGAAAATGAATGAGGTACAGAAGGTTTTCTTTTCCGATCATCGTCCGCCTGAGGAATTATACGACCTTGAGAATGATCCTCACGAGATTCACAACCTTGCTCAGGATCTAAAGTATCAAGCCGAACTGAAATATCACCGAAAACTGCTATCTGGGTGGATAGAGGAAACCGGAGACAAGGGGCAATTCCCGGAATCAGACATCGGTCTCTTATGCACTTTAAAAAGATGGGGAGAGAAATGTATCAATCCTGAATACGATAAAGTAAGATATTTACTAAAGCCTTCCAGGTAACTGTTTTTGCAGAGAAATTAAATCTTCAAGGACATGGCTTTTTGTTGGGCAATTGTTCATGCAGGTTTTCCACCTTATTAACGTGAATAACTAGGTATGCTGTGCCAGCAGAGTTTAATTAACAGTGTCGCCTAGCTCTTGTAATGAAAATTATTCGATTAATGCATGAATTTAGTTAATGATAAGTTGTTGACACATTATGTATAAGCTGATCTGATCGGCTTTAGGTGATGTCAAGGATGGTGGATGCTCTAACAGGGTTTTGGCTTGGTCGAAACAGGGCACCCTTGGCTCCGAAACTCAACAGAGAGGGAAACAGATGAAAGATATGATCTCGCAGTTGCATGAGTGGATTAAGCTCGTGTCACAGGTAGGAATCGGACTGATTGCGCTTGGCGTAATTGTGGAAATCGTGTTTGGGACCGGTGCCATCTTCGGCGGAAGTGTCATCGCGAACATTACGCAGATTGTAAATCAGATTGGTGGGCAAAATGGCTTTGTCGGACTGATTGCAATTCTCTTGATCTTAGCCATTTTTCAGCGGAGCAACAAGTAGGGCTTTTGCTTTACTCAGTGAAACTGAAAATAACTGAAACAAACCTAACCTAAAAGTGGGGGGATATAAAAATGGATAATGTAGCCAGTAAACTCAAGGAAGCCATTGGCGGCCTTACGGAAATCCTAATCGGTGCAATCGGACTGCTTGTAGTGGTTCAAGTTGTATTCGGTACCGGTGGTGGTGGAATTGACATCATCGGAAACATAACCAGCGTGGTGAATTCCTTCATCGGTGCTGGTGCCAGCCTGGCCAGTATTGTGGCCTTGCTGATTGTGATGTCAGTTCTCGGTCGTAAAGACTGACGAACTACGGATTCGGTTTATCATAAGGGAGGCGTCTTCGGGCGCCTCCTTTTTTATTTTCAAATTTCCCAAATATAGGTTTGCCCGTAGCTAGGGAATTTTGCAAGGTTCGGGCTATGTCAAAATTTAGGATATTTTCCTCGCTAATTTTAACTTTTGCCTTCTTTTCAGGATTATTGGCAAAACCTGATCAACCCACCAATGTGATCTACATTCTGGCGGATGATCTCGGTAAGGGAGACCTGGGTTGCTATGGGCAGAAAAAGCTCAAAACGCCCAACATCGATCGCCTGGCAGAGGAGGGAATGAAGTTTTCCAGTCATTACTCGGGCAATACTGTATGCTCGCCTTCCCGGGCTGTGCTGATGACTGGCCAGCATCCCGGCCATGTGCATTGCCGGGGAAATGGTCATGAACCAACTCTTGCCCTGGATGCTAAAATGGTCACTTTACCCCGCATTTTCAAAAATGCCGGTTATGCCACCGGTGCATTTGGAAAATGGGGTCTTGGTCATACCAATGAAAAAGGACCCCAAAATCCCATGACTCATGGGTTTGATCACTTCAGCGGATGGAAAAGCCAGATGATTGCCCACACTTACTACCCCACCAGTATGGTGCGGGACGGAAAGGAAATTCCTCTTGATACTGGTACTTTTATTCATGACCTGATTATGGAGGATGCGTTTTCCTTTATCGAAAGGAGTGTGAACCAGAAAAAACCTTTCTTTTGTTTTATTCCCACCGCCGTTCCTCACGCTGCGATGCACGCACCCAAAGAGCTGCATGAAAAATGGAGAAAGGTTTACCCCCAGTTTGACGGACGCATTAGTAAGTACGGAGCAGGCCCAGGTGAGCCCTGTCCGAATGTAAAAAATCCTATCGCTGGGTATGCGGCAATGATGGAGAATTTTGATAACCAGATCGGTCAGTTACTCGATTTGGTCACCAAGTTGGGCGTGGATAACAATACCCTGATTCTTTTTACCAGTGACAATGGTACTCACCGGGAGGGTGGGCACGATCCAAATTTCTGGGATTCCAATGGCCCGCTGCGGGGAATCAAACGTGATCTTTACGAGGGGGGAATCAATGCTCCCTTTCTTGCCCGCTGGCCCAGTCAGATTAAGGCAGGCAGCAAGAGTGATCACATCAGTGCCTTCTGGGATGTGGTTGCCACCATGGCAGATTTGACTGGTCAACCAACGCCCAAACAATCCGATGGTATCTCCTTTCTTCCCACTCTCAAGGGGACTAGTCAAAAGAAGCACGACTATCTCTATTTCGAGCATCCCCAGACCAAGGAACACGACAAAGCGGTGCGTTTGGGGAAATGGAAGGGCGTACTTCGGGGGTGGAAACAATGGAAGAACCGAACTGGTAAGATCGAACTCTATGATCTGAGTAAGGACCCCGGGGAATCAAAAAACCTGGCGGACGCCAACCCAGAGATCGTTGCCAAAATCAAAAAGATCATGGAAGAAGCTCATACTCCCTTGGCCAAAAAATAGGTTCTTCTTTCCCAAATATTAACTCAACCCTGTTAAAATTCCTACCATGACCCGAACCATTCTTAGTCTTTGCTTCGTTTCCATATCTTTCCAACTACTGGCTTTAACTAAGCCATCGGAACTGGTCACCCAGCGCTGTGCTCCCTGCCATGGACCCGATCTTAATGGGGTGGGAGGAGTTTTTCCAAGTTTGCTCACTTCCAAGGTGGTCAATGAAGGAGGGTTGGATGCAGTGGTAAACTTTATCGTAAACGGCAGTCCTCCCGATTCTCAGGCGTTGGTAAAGATGCCTGCCAAGGGTGGACATCTTGATCTTACCGATGAGCAGATTAAACAAATTGCCGAGGAAGTGATTGAGCATGCGGTTGCCTATGAACCAGAACAGATTGCCAAACCGAAGCATACTTCAAAAAAGGGCTTCTTTACCAAACGGTTTGGGCCGGTGGTATCCACAGCCATAGAGACAAACTCCACCGGGATTGCCTATATTGTTCCCCGGGCTCATCTCGTACCCCTTGGCCCGGATCGCCGGGCGGTGATGGTTTTCGATAGTGAGACCCTCTCATACTCCTTTGCCTGGATGAATCCACAAAGTTTGGAAACCAAGGGTATGCCTTTCGGCGGGGCTCATCAAGGAAGTGCCGCGGTCACCAAGTACGGGCACAACCTTTTCCAGACTGGTATTCGCCCTGGCTGGGCCAAAGCTGCCAAAAGTAAAGATTCTCAACCCTTAGTTGGTCTGCCTGTATTGGGCGACCCTGCAACTGGAATTACTCCTCTCAAGGCAAAAGTTTTTAAGTTGGATGATCCCCGGCCCCAGCCCTACAAATCCTTTCCTCCCATGGGGGCTCTCCCCAAAGACTGGGCACACTTTAAGGGACATTATGTTCACGATGGCCGGGTGATTTTTTCCTACACTGTTGGGCAGGGAAATGTATTGGACATGCCAGGATATGTTTCCGGTCAGGGCTTTGAAGCCTTCACCCGTACCTTGGAAACGAATTTACCAGAGGATTCCTGGGTTGTACTTGCGGAAGGAGATAGTGCTCAAAAGGTAGCAGCCACCTGGTCCCTGAATTGGCAGGGAAATAAGTGCAATTTTCTGGTCACCGATGGTCCGGCAAAAGCCGAACTTCATTTTCAGCATAATTTACTTCTGCTCCATATTCCTAGAGGGAACCACCGTACCAAGATTAGTATCTGGGCGGGAGATCCTGCTTACCAACCAGCCATTCAATCCGCTTCCGGTCGGGCAAAGAATTTATCTGCTTTGACCAAGGGAGGTTCTGCCCAGTGGGGAGATCCAATCGTTGCAAAAGGCGAGCTTTCCACCGATGACCAGAACGCCTATGTGGTCGACCGCATTGGTATACCTTTCAACAATAAATACGAACCACGCATGCGGATTGGTGCATTCGATTTTTTTGCCGATGGGAAATCAGCAGCGGTTTGTACCTGGGATGGGGATGTATGGATTGTAAGCAATATCGATGATCAATTACAGAAGGTAAAATGGAAACGCTTTGCCACCGGTTTGCACGAGCCTTTGGGACTGAAGATTGTGGACGAAAAAATCTACACCGTGGGAGACAATCAAATTACCCGTTTTCATGATCTCAATAACGATGGGGAGGCCGATTTTCTGGAGAATTTTAATAATGATTGGGATGCCACCGAGGGCTTTCATGCCTTCTGTTTTGATCTGCAGACCGACCCTCAGGGAAATTTCTACTTCAGTATGGGCTGTCCGGTGCGGGCAGGTGGAGCTGGGTTTGAGCGTCTTGGGAGGCACCATGGATGCGTCCTGAAAATCTCTCCTTCTGGAGATGAACTATCCATTTTTGCCAGTGGGTTCCGTGCACCCAATGGAATCGGAGTGGGTCCGAATGGGGAGGTGACCACGGGAGACAATGAGGGTAGTTTTATACCCACGTCTCCGCTGAACTGGGTAAAGCCAGGTAGTTTCAATGGAGTGATTGATTCCTACCGGGGTGACAAGAAATTTAAAAGTTCCCCTATCGCAGGCTACGAAGAGCCTTACTCAAATTGGGGAGATTATCGCAGGACTTTTATGAATAGACCTGGCTTTCAGCATTTCCCTGAAGAAGCACCCAAGCCACTGGTCTGGATGACCAAGAAGCGCGGAGTGGACAATTCCGGTGGTGGGCAGGTCTGGGTCACAAGTGACAAGTGGGGTCCCTTAAAGGATCAACTCCTCCATATGTCTTACGGTCAGAGTAAACTTTATGTCGTTCTCAAGGAGGAAAAGAATGGCCAGATGCAGGGAGGGGTTTCCCGTATCCCGGTCGACCTTTCCAGTAGTGCAATGCGGGCACGGATCAATCCTGGTGATGGTCAGCTCTATGTGTCCGGACTGAAGGGTTGGCAGACCAATGCCAAGGGAAGCGGTGGTTTTGACCGCATCCGTTACACTGGCAAACCAGTCCATTTACCCAAATCCTTGGAGGTTAAAAAAGACCGTATTGAGGTCGGTTTTTATGAGCCGCTCGATCCCCAACTGGCCAATGATTTGTCGAAGTATAAATTTGGGGCATGGAACTTGAAATGGTCCTCCAATTATGGATCTCCTGAAATTCCAGTTAATGATTTGAAACTGAATAAGGTGGAACTTCTTGAAGACGGAAAAACCATCGCCCTGCATGTACCCAAACTGCATCCCGCCCATATGGTTCAGATTGATTATGAATTACAATCTGCGGACGGGGTTACATTCAAGGGACGCATAGATCATACCATCCACGAAGTCGAATGATCCGGTTCTTAGTCCTGATTTTTTTTGCATTTTGTGCACCGGTACTTGCTGAAGAAAAAAAGAATACCAAATACAAATTCTCCTTTGGTGCGATCGCGGACTGCCAGTACTGCGAGGCTCCGGATCGAGGACTGAGAAAATATTCTGCGTCCAGGGAAAAGCTCCATCAGTGCGTGGAGCATTTTAATCGAGAGGATTTGTCTTTTGTGATTCACCTTGGAGATTTTATTGACCGCAACTTTTCCAGTTTTGATCAGTTGCTACCCATTTATGATTCCTTGGATGCCCCGGGCTATCATGTGTTGGGCAATCATGATTTTGAGGTCGCAGACAAGTTTAAGGAGAAAGTCACGTCCAAACTGGGCATGCCATCGAAATATTATGACTTTGTGATCAAAGACTGGCGCTTCATATGTCTCGATGGAAATGACCTAAGTTTTATTGCGTACCCCAAAGAAAGCGAAGGATACCGTAAATCAGAAAAGTATTACCGAGAAAATAAGATCCGTTCTCCCCGATGGAATGGAGGAGTGGGTCAAAAGCAGATGGAATGGTTGCGGGGAGTTTTAAAAAGAGCTGAATCTGCAAAGGAGAAGGCTATGCTTTTTTGTCACTTTCCGGTGTATCCCGCTGACCCCCATAATCTTTGGAATGCTATGGAAGTGATTAAACTGATGGAGGAATTTTCCTGCGTTAAGGCTTATGTAAATGGGCACAATCACAAGGGTAAATATGGAATAAAAAAAGGTATTCACTACCTTACCTGCAAAGGCATGGTGGATACCGATAAATCTGCTTATTCCATCTTCCGGGTACAGGATGATAAAATCGATGTGATCGGTTTTGGGCGTGAATCTGACCGACTGTTCAAACTGAGGTAATTTGAACAAAGTTGGAACGGACTATGATAAATTTACACTTTCAATTCTTCTTTCAAGTTTCCTTCATCATAAGTTTTACATGCGTGGTTGGAGCGAAAACTGTGGAGCGCCCCAATATTCTGTGGTTGACCAGTGAAGACAATAATGTCCGCTGGGTGGGTTGTTATGGGAATGTGCATGCGGATACGCCAAACCTGGACAAGCTGGCGGGCGAGGGGTTCCTGTATCTCAATTGTTTTGCCAATGCTCCCGTTTGTGCACCATCGCGTAGTGGGTGGATCACCGGTGTCCATCCGGTCACGCTTGGCACTCTGCCTATGCGTAGTCGCTATGATATCCCACATGATCAGATCAAATATTATCCGGACTTCCTAAAGGACGCCGGTTATTACTGCTCCAATGTCCGCAAGACGGATTACAACATTGGTCGCAGGCATGATGATGCATGCTGGGATTCCACCAAACTGGACTGGAAAAAGCTCAAGCAATCTCAGCCTTTCATGCAGGTGATTAATGTGGCACGCTCCCATGAGAGTCAGGCATTTGGAGAGGTGGATAACACGACACATTCCCCCAGTGATATTCAACTGGCCAAGTATCATCCGGATATTCCGGTAATGCGGAAAAACTATGCCCATTACCATGATGCGGTAAAAAAAATGGATGCGGATGTGGGCAGGTTTCTCAACCAGTTGCAACAGCATGGTCTATCGGGAAATACCATCGTGATTTACAACTCGGATCATGGGGGTGTGCTTCCGCGCAGTAAGCGGCATTTATTTAACAGTGGCACGCACTGTCCCTTAATCATTCGCATACCAGAAAAGTTTAAGTCGATACGACCTGCGAAGAAAGTGGGTTCCAAAATCGAACGCCTGGTCAGTTTTATTGATATGCCCAAGACCTGGCTCAGTCTAGCCGGTGCCGAAATTCCTGAAATTATGCAGGGTAAAATTTTTCTGGGTCCGCAAACTGAGCCGGGAAGAAATTATCATTTTAGCTACCGGGAGCGGATGGATGAAAGATCTGACAACCAGCGGGCGGTCCGAGATAAACGCTACCTCTATATCCGCAACTATATGCCCTATGTTCCGTGGGGGCAGAAATTAACCTACCTTTGGAAAATGGAAGCGACCCGGGCATGGGAGGATTGGCACCGTTCAGGAAAGACGGATGCAGTGACTGGTCGATGGTTCGGGGAAAAGCCACCCGAGGAATTGTATGATACCTGGGAGGATCCCGACAATGTGGTCAACCTGATCGACGATCCAAAATATTCCAAGATGACGGACGAGTTCCGTGGTGCCCTTAATAATTGGCAACTGGAGGTGCGGGATTGTGGGTTATTGCCGGAGTGCGAACGGGCGAAGCGGTCAGGGGATCTGGGGATTACCGTTTATGAAATGACCCAGGATGAGAAACATTATAATCTTCAATCTTATCTAGATGCGTCCGAATTCGCATTGAGGGCAAAGCCTGAGCAGGTGCCAGCCTTGCTGGAGATGTTATCTCATCCTGATTCGGGCATCCGTTACTGGGGGATGACTGGGCTATGCTTGCTCGGAGAAAATGCTCGCCCTCAAATTCCAGTCATTCGCAAGCTGACCAATGATTCATCGGATGCAGTCCGTGCAATCACTGCTTTTACTTTGTTTCGATTGGGAGAAAAAGAGGATGCCAGAACCTGTTACCAGCAACTCCTGAAAAATGATTCTTATGCCTCCCTGCTCGTGCTTAATATGATCGATTGGTTGGGGGATAGGGGAGAACATTATGCAGATGCGATTCGGCAGTGCTCTTTTTCTCACCAGAAATTTGTGCAAAATATAAAGCAACTTTTTTAATTGCGATTACAGTTTTTTTAAGGCCGAAAATGGATATATGAAAAATTCAGCCAGCGCTATCCTCATAGTTTCCTTATTTTTCTCTTTCGCAACCGCCGCTCTTCTTGCAAAAAACGAAGGTTCACTTGAGCTTCCTTTGCCTGAGGGTGCTACGATCACTTATCAGGGATCTTTGGGAGTAAGTATGTACTCCATTAATTCGACCG
>MDSZ01005739.1_pt1 | contig 33046 bp, 42 predicted proteins | sample 811201 | NCBI WGS metagenome assembly MDSZ01 (sample SAMN05326647, study PRJNA326480) | marine metagenome | isolation source: seawater | place: Indian Ocean: North | collected 2010 | reverse complement strand
TCCGATGCTGCTTTATAATCCACTTGGAGTCCAAGGTAGCGAAAGTCCTCACTTTACTCGTAGAGGTCACCCATATCACCCTACTACATCTGAAGTTTCTTTCAAAGATGCTACGCCCGGATTTACAACTAACATTCCGTGGTGGAGTATTATGCACCAAGGTACTCCATCTGACGCATCTGCTGTTGGTTTCAGGCATCTTGCCTTGTATCGTATTGACAATTACTATCAGTTCTGTCGTGCAAGTTATGGAGCAATAGGTGCTCAATTGACACTGGCTGGTTATCCTAGCATATACCCTGATATTTACTCAAAGATAATGGAGAATGTCAGTCTTACTCCTACTTGTATAGTAGTAGGAAATCACAGTTCTTCTACTACTATACAAGTTGATGACTGTTCACTATTCCCTGAGATACCGTATTATGGTCAAAAATTACAGTATATCGACCCTGATACGGGGGAAACTGTATCTTTTGCTTACACAAAAAGACGGGGTACAACACACAGTTCAAGCAGTATGAATGAGCCTGATATATTCCATCTACCTACAGGTGTCACATTAACAAGCGGTACTAAACTGACACTAAGCAAACCGTACTCTACAAAATCTGTTAATGACATTTTCAACATAGATAGTGAAAGTGTAATGACAAAGAATCTAGGACAGTTACTAAATGGTACAAGAGATACAAACAGTCTTTTCCTAACCGATGCGTACCTATGTGCTTGGAGTCCTAATTTGGGTCGCCCTCATACTTTCTATTCCGATGCAAGTAGAACATGGATTACAAACGGTGTGAATCACACAGCAGATAGAGCAGTGAACAACGCAGCATACAACAGTATGCCACAGCATTTTGAGACAATACACTATCAGGATGTTAATTATACCGCAAGTCATGGGCCGTTTGCTTTGAAGATGAAAACACCAAAGCCTCCTCAACCACTTGCTGGAACTGTTCATGCTATTACTACCACTACTGTTACAGTGATAACAATGACCACGACTGTTAGTGGTGTATCTTCAAATGATGTGCTATTCGCAAAAGGTAGAGTTATTGGTAGAGTAAACACTGTTAGTGGTGCTAATATTACGCTCCACACCAAAATATTTCAGAGCAGTAACTTGGTAACTGGAGATACTGTGTATGTAGGTGCTGATGGTTCAATTGATACCGCTGTAAATATAAACTCTATGACTGGTATTTCGTCTCAGGGTGGTGCAACTGCTATGCTCACTAACTTTTGGCCTTGCGGTAGTCGTGGTGGGGCATTGGTTAGTCGATTAGATGGCTACGCCATGTCAGCGGCAGCATGGCATTTACCGCAAAATTATGCACATGGGGCTGGCCTTCACTGGCGAGATGATGACGATAGTGGTAGTTATGCAGTTGCTAACGGTGTAAGCACTATATCAGCAACTGGTATTCGCACTTATCCATTTGGTTATCGCTTTGGATTAAGACAGGCTTGGAATAGACCTCAATGGGGTCATTATGGTATGCGTGCATTCCAAGAGCAAGCCACTCATTCAGGAGCAAGTAACTTTGCAGTAGGCTACAAAGCAGGGCCACTGGTAGAATATGAAGCCATAACAAGTAACGGATGGCTTTACGCTGGTGGAGATACAACGCAAAGCAATACTAACTTACCAACAACCTATGTTGGTATTATCGAGCGTAGCACTACAGCAGCGGGTATGTTGAATGCTGACAAGTACGAATGGCAAGTTCGTTACAGTGAAGGGCGAAGAATGACAAGAGGATTTGGTTGTGCTATTCGTACCATAAGAAATGCGAGCACTGTACTAAGAGATTGGTGGGGTGATTCAGCAGGTAAAGGCATGAGTCAATATAGACAAGCGGCTGCGTATTATCTGATTGATTGGTGGGGTAATACTCGTGGTGAAGATGTACGAAGATTCCCAGTTCGTAGTTTCGGTATTAACCCATCTTGGGATGCTGGAGATGCATACGAATATGATAGAGCCAATGGTCGTACACCATTTGAGCGAGTTTGGAATAACGGTAAGCCTATCTTTGACTTGAAGGGTATTGTCGATTTCACTAACGGTAATGTATTATCATCACCTACAGTTACTATTCCTAGATTCGGTGGTAGAAAGAACACTGGTAACAATAATACAGACACTACCTTAGTCGATGTATTTGCTCCTACAAACGCTATGCGAGTAGGAGATATGGGTAATGGTCGTGGTGTACGATTCCCAACTCAGTTTAACGAAGATAGATTGGTAGAACTCAGTGCCGTCTACGAAAACTCAGGTATAGTGTTATCAGGTAACACAGCAGAGCCTACATTTGGCGAAGGTCTAATTCGCCCAAGAAACGATGTACTGCAAGCAAGTGAAATTGTAAGAGGTATCAGTAGTAGACTAGAAGTAGACGAGGATGGTTTGTTAAAACCTGAAGCAACAGTGAGTGACAAGGTAGAGTCAATCAGTGGTACATCAGTACACAAAGATGCTATTTCTCGCTCTTCTCCAAGAATTGGTATAGATGGTGATACAATAGAATCTTTCACTGGTAGTAATAGCAACATGATAGCCATTAACTCAGAGGCACATAGTCTACACACTAACAGAGGCGTGGGTCAAAGAGTTGTATTACATGGTGGTATGCAATCAGGTTCTCAAACGCTTGGTGACTATGACTTAACATCACTATCGTTTGCTGCTCAGCCTCATGGTGGTGTGATGAGATTTAGCCACACTAGCAACTTTAAGCCGATGGGTGGAACTTACATCCTAGAGGCTCGCAGTTTCGCTAGTCCATTCGATGACACAGGATGGGGGCGCAGCGGTATGAGTGGTACTAAAACAAGCAATCCATACCAAACAACAAGTTCGATAGCAAACCCAACAAACAAGAGTGATGACGCTGTGCAGTTTATGCTTAGACCTATTCGATTGCTTGACAATCAACACATAGCAGTATTTAGACCAGCATTGGCTCTACATAGCGGTAGTAAACAAAATGGTAGCACTGCATTTACTGCCACTGCTGGTGGTAAGTATGGGTTGTTTACCTACTCAACACCAAACGGTAGAGCGAGCAGTGGGTCATACATGCGTGCTACTAACCCTGACACATCAGCCCCGTATCAACCAGTGTACTTAGTTGAGTCTAGCAGTGACACTGTGCCAGTGTCAAAAGGCCCAAAGTTGCCGGGTACGGAGGTTACTGGCTTTGATAAAACGACATTGAAGAGTAGCGTTACTAGACTTATCATAAGTGAAAATACCCTACAGCATTTCAAGAGTGATGCTCCTAGAAGAACAGGACAAGGTAAGGACTACACTGTTAAATCAAGGTTCAGTCAATCGCTGCATAGTAAAGGGCATAAAGAAGATGTATCATTCAACACATCAGACCACAGTGGTGATGCGTGATGGGTTTACTCAAGGACAAGCGAGCAACAGCAGATACAGATGCTGTAATGAAAGCGGTTCGTAAACCAAAGTTTGTGGATAATGCTCTACATCTTGGTGAGTATACTCCACAGAGAAACTTGGAGAAGAAAGTCACAGTAAAGCAGCGCAAGACTGCTAACTATGGTATCGCTACTCCGCATACTTACACCTTGACCGAACTGCAAGATTCTGTAATTCTGAAACATACAGGTACACATGGTAGAAACTACGAAGGAGCAATTGTTTACTTAGATTCATCAATCACCAGTGACACTGACAAAAACAAACCAGTGCTGCTTTATGGTAAAGATGCTGAGCATGAGAGACTACGAACATCTTCAGTAATTTCTAGCGGCACTGGTACTACATTCGCTGTTAGAAACACCAAGGGTAAAACACTGGAGTCGCTTGGATTTGCAGGTAGGCAAGCGCACTTCGGACAGCCTGTTGATGCTGGTTTAAGAACCACAGACTTGGCAGTACGCATTAGTAGAGATATTGCTGACTCTCTTACATCTGTGAACATAGCACTACCTATGAGTCCAAGTAACTCTGAGGTAGATAGAAGGGCGCACAGTAATAGTTTCCTTGGTGTAGATTTCCACGGAATAACACTTGTAGATGCTATGCGATTTATTAGCCGACATGATGGTAGAGTTATCCACTTTGACAGGTTTGGTAACTTGCTTTATGTTCCATTCCAATTTGAAGAAAAGAGTAGATTCATAGACGCTAACGCTCGTACTGGCCCTGCTATCAACAACCCAGTTGAGAACATATCAAATCGAGTTATTGTAGAAGGCGTGGCTACGGCTGTAAACGATACTGCTTATGCAGAGGTAAACAATTCAGAAAAGCAGTCAGGTCGTGCCGGAGAGGTATTAGAAGAACCGCAAGTTGTCGGTGATTTTACTGTACGCAGTAATGAGCAAGCAAGAGAAGTAGGGCGTAACATACTCAAAGCCAACTCAGTCATGCTTGGTAATTTAACAAGTGCCGGTCATCCTAACTCTTGGGATTTAAGACCGGGTATGATTATTGAGTACGATGGTCAGAGAAAGATATTGGTAGAGGTTAGACACAAACTCGCTAGTAATACTGCTGACCTTGTATTCTTGAGTGTAGAAAGTGGTGTAGAAGGTGTACTACAAGGATTGCTTGAAGGTACTAAAAACACAGGCGACCTAGAAGATTCAATCGAGCAGATTGTTGAGAAGAATATGGCTTTATTCGGTGACTTAGAAATCATATCAGTTGTTATCACAGAGGTAGTAGGCCACGGTGTATCAGGCGATGGTTTCATCATCGGTAGAGGTATGGGTCGAGGTGTCGTAGGTAGAAGTGGCGACAAAGAATCCGTTGGTGGCAGCAAGACTTTGAAGTTTGTAAATAGAGGTGAGTAGATGCCAGTATCAAATCATGTAAGACGATTGTTAATTGAGACTATTGCTGATAACATCAATGAGATGGTTATTGGTTTCGATGGTAACCCTGCAACAAAAAGTGACGGGGCAGCAGGTAGACCTGCTAAAGTTATCAATCCTACAGTACGAATAGTCAGCGATTCTTCTTTGCTAGTGGAGGGCTTCTTAGGGGCAAATCACACATTTAACGAGGACTTACGAGAAGTCTTTGTTCAATTCAGAGGTGCTCTGAATACGATACCAATAGCAAGGCATACGATAGCAGCGTTTAATAAAACAGCATCAAACGAGATACGAATACAGATTCTAATTGAGGTGAAGTAATGGGGCAGAATCCAATATCAGGACATACAGCAGGTGCGAATGACGGACTAAGAGATGGTGACCATATAATATCACCATCACTGACTAATATCTACGAAGGACTACACGGCAACGGTATACTAAATCCATATGATACAGCATATGGTAGCCCTACTGGTGACCGTATTACTCCCGCTAATCTACCGGGTGCAGTGAGTAGTGGTGCTGACCATCAAGTTACAATCAAGGCTTGTAGTGTGATTCTTGACGGAGTACCTTACACCATAGACAATGGTTCGGGTGGAGATGTAACTCTTAATTTGACAACAACTTCAAGTGACAAATTAGCAGGTACAAGTCATACTGTTTTGACCGGTTCACCGGACAAAGAGTGTTTGTTTGCTATTGTTGCTACCGCACATGGAGCAAAATGGGTACAAACTACAGCAGTCACTACTGCTGCTGGTGCTTATGCAGATTTAGATAGTACAATTGCTAACTCATATCTAAGAATGGATGGGGCTAGTACCCCTGCTCATAACAAACAGTCTTTGGTATTGGCTACCGTGAGGGCTTCGTATAACAGCGGTGCTGCTGCCGCTAATGACCTTTACTTAGACATTGATGAAATTAACGATAAGAGGGTTTTCATTAGACCTTCTCCGTTCTATTTGTCTCCCGTAACCACAGGCGCACCTAACTCTACCGACCATTTGAATACACACACTGCGTTAGAACAAATACATGGTTCAGGGCAACATGGTGATTTTGGTAATAATGGTGTTATATGGCTGTCTTACAATGAAGATGATGGACTACCAAATCTATACTTTAGTGCTAAAGATGGTTCTAACAGACACACGCACTTACTTGGGCCAAATCGTATTTTATCCTTAACAGCAAGTCGTAACTTTGAGTTTGATGACGCACAGGTATTCACATTCAGTGGTAGTGGTGCTAAGAGTTTGACTCCAACAGGAACATTCCCTCCCGGTCACACAGTTATCGTAAGTAACACAGGGGCTGGTGTTGTTACCTTTGACCCTAGTGGGGTGAACATAGGACTGGCTAACACAGAGGCAGTTATGTTCGTATACAACGGCACTGCTTGGGTGAAGGTGATTCACAGTTCTACTGTTACTCACTTAGCAAGTGGTGCAACAGGTTTAGTTCAGTTGTCTGATGGTTCAGGTAGCCACACCAGTGATGCTAAGTTGTTTTGGACTACTGGTACTTCTACACTTACAGTGAATGGTAAACTCACAGTTACTGGGTTGATTGACCCTACTGGACTTGAACTCACACCAGTCGGCTCTAATCCGGGTAACACTGGTGCTAACACGCTTTGGTTAGATAGTGGTGCGTCTAACGCTTTGAAACATGGAACTGCTACAGTTCTTAACTCAGCATCAAGTGTTGCTGACTTGAGTGATGTAACAGCAGCAGGTTCAGGTTCAATCATAACTTCAAGCGAGCGTAGTAAACTCGCAGGTATAGAGACTGCTGCCGATGTTACTGATGAAGCAAATATCAAGACTGCTTTATCAGGGTCATTGAGTGCTATCACAAGTGGCTCTGTAGCATCAGGTGACTTAGTGTTCGTTAGGGATATTGATGATTCTAATAATCTCAAAACTGTAACTGCTACTTCTATAGCGGCACTGGGCGGGTCTACCCCCAGTAACATAGCCGATGCTGATGCTGATACTAAGGTAGATGTAGAAACTTCATCTGATGCTGATACTATTTCCATGCACACAGCGGGAACTGAGAGAGTGCTTATTGATACTAATGTCAATCTTGGTGTAGATGTTAATGTTGTCTTTGAAGGCTCTGCTGCTAACGCTCACGAAACTACGCTAACTGTAGCAAACCCTGACGCTGATAGAACTATTACTCTACCAAATGCTACAGGCACTGTTGCTTTAACAAGTGATATTAACGCTGGAACAGTCACTTCTATCGCTACTTCTGCACCGATTACAGGTGGTACAATTACATCTACAGGTACTATCGGTATATCCGCTGCAACAACAAGTGCAGCAGGTTCAATGTCGGGTGCTGACAAAACAAAACTTGACGGTATTACTGCTGGCATAGCCAACGGGAACTATTTAGTCGCAAATGCCAATGTAGCCGATGATGATTTCCTAAGAATTGACGGAACATCGGTTGAAGGTTTGACAGCGGCTGAAGTCAGAACTGCATTGAATGTTGCTGATGGTGCAAATGTTACTGATGCTACTACTGTTGATGCAGCAGGTGCAGTTATGGAAACTGATGTAAATGCAAAGGGTGACATTTTCGTAGCAACTGCTAACAATACTCTTACACGCCTAGCGGTAGGAACTAACAATCATGTTCTAACTGCCGATAGTGCTCAAGCATCCGGTGTTAAATGGGCTGCTGTAAGTGGTGGCGGTGGTAGTGGTGATGTAGTCGGGCCATCCTCTGCGACTGCTAACAACTTTGTTGCATTTGATGGTACTACAGGTAAGTTAGTCAAGGATAGTGCCAAAGGTGCTGCTGACTTCGCAACTGCTGCTCAAGGTGCTTTGGCTGCATCTGCACTTCAACCAACCCAAGCAGAAACCGACCCCTTTACTCCATTAGGCGCACCGGGTATAGGTGCTTGGGGTGGCGGTGGCCCTCCGGCTAACATTCAAGAGGCTATTGATAGAATAGCAGTACAAGTCGCTCTATTAGGTGGGCCGATTCCGTGATGCGGTTACTTGAAGGCACTATCTTGCCAAATGTGACCGCATTCTTTGCACTGCCATAGGCTTATTCGCTCACGCTTACCATCTAAGTAACGGGCTTGTAGCCTCCTTGGGATATGCTCGTGTAAACAAGCCCTACATTTTACCTTGAGTTTGTCAAGGAGTCTACCCATCACTCAGCACCTCTACGCCCGATTACATCATCAATGCGTAGAATAGCACTAGCAACTTCAGTAGCACCATTGATGGCACTACGAATAAGCGATGTTGGTTCTAATACTCCCTTCATTTCTTTAATTCCACCATTCTCCACATCAGGGCCATAAGGCTCAGGTAAAGAGTGTCTCATCGCTAAGACAGTATCAAGTGGGTCATAACCAGCATTCTCAGCGATGGTAGCAGGGATTGCTTCAAGTGCATCTGCAAAGGCTTCTATCGCCATCTGAGCACGACCACCTACTTCACTAGCATTTGCACGCAGGTGCATAGCAATAGCAAGATAAGTAGAGCCACCACCATAGCGCATAGAGTCGCCATTCTCAATCAATGATACAACCCCTAGAGCATCATCAAATCCACGCTGAATCTCATCAAGAGTAGATTGAGTAGCACCGAACAATACTAGCGTAGCCTCTTTGTTTTGTGCGTGTAAGAATAGATAGGGTACATCATTGTATGTCTCACGAGAAATAAAAGCAGTACCAGTTGTAGATGTAGCGTCAGGGAACATATGTGTAGGTGCTCCTAATTCATTTGACAGTCTACGCATTGTACTCTCAGGTACTCTCTGTACTACAGATATGCCTTGTTTGCGTAGATATGCTATGGCTGTATCGTGGATTGCGTCACGACATAGAACCACATTAGCACCACTGCTTACCACTGCCTTAGAAGCAGCGAGTAATTTGTCACGCCCCATCGCTTGAACTTGACTGTAAGAGTTAGCATCAGATACTTGAACAGATACATTTGTGTTATCCTTGCCTTCTGTAAGCCCACCATTGAGTAGTAATACTTCTACACCATCTTCATTTGACCAGTTGTTGAACTCATCGCCACCACCAATGAAGTCCTTATTGAGAACTACACCACGGAACAGATAAGAGTCAGACAAAGAGCCACCGGGAGCAGCGAGTGTCTTTACCTCACGAGCGTCTCCAACTGCTTCTATTGTTTCTACACACAAGTCAGCAACTCTATCCTCTGATGTTTCAAGGGATTTACCAGTGATTGCAGTCTTTGCTATGGTTTGTAAGTCTCCCTCAGCATTAGGCATACCGTTAAGACATTCAATAGCCATATTTCGTGCCGCTGCATAACCTTTGATGACCACATTAGGGTGCAGTCCTTTACTGAATAAGTTCTCTGAATTGGCAAGCATTGAACTCGCTAGTACAACTGTGCTAGTAGTACCATCGTATGCATTTGCCTCTTGCATCTTAGATACCTCTACTACCATCTTAGCAGCAGGGTGAGCAGTGTCAAGTTCTCGTAGGATAGTAGCACCATCGTTAGTTACGATAACATTACCACCACCGTCTACCATCATCTTGTCCATGCCTAGTGGCCCAAGTGTCGTTCTCACAGTTTCAGCGATACGCTTTACTGCTTCTATGTTTAACCTCTGTGTTGTATTATTCTCCGTCATTCCAATCAACCTCAATTTCAACTATAGAGCCGTCATCCATACTGCGACTCTTTACAATGCCATTGTCACAACCATACTTGTATAGGTCGTAAGTCAATTGACAATCTTTCAGGCAGTAGTCGGCTACCTCAAGATACTTACCTTCACGCCATGCTAATGGCGCATCGCTACTCTGCATACTCTTTGACAAGTCAAGAGTAGTGCGTACAAGAGTGTCAAGTGTGGTGTGAACTTTACCCACGCTCAATGCTGCTTTATCAACTAGCATCTTGGTGTCAATGATACTTTCACTTTTGCTCATCAAATCACCAGCAGTCCAGCAGTCCAGTGCAGCATTTAGAACTGGTAAATCGAACTTACGAATATTGTGACCCAGTATCTTACCACCACCGTCAATGTGTTTCTGCAAATGGTCACCAAGAGTACGAGGGTGTAAGTCGTGAACAGTAGCATTTGCCATTTCTATATTCTGCTTAGCAAACACATTACCCTCTATGCCATCCCATGTTGCTACAACTGTAGGCTCAAACAGACTATGTTTATCCCAACCGCCTATTTCCCAAGAGTAGTTACCAGTCTCAATATCCAGTGCCATAATGTCACTCATATTCACGCCTCCTTGTATTCCCAGTAAATCCATTCTTCAGTCTCGATTTTTACTACTAAGTTTTCTTCATTCACTAAGCCCACCATCCTACTTCTTTCTTAATCAGCCCGTAGTGTCCTTCGGGTTTTACTTCAAGGCCGTTATATTCAGCCCAGCACTTCTCGGTACAAAAATGCCTTACACCTACAGCAGTGTTGTCACTAAACTTTGCTTCGTTATCACAACAGACACACTTCATGCATCCACCTCCTTCTGACGAATGTATACAGTAGAACCATCTTTAGCCGCATCGAATAGGTGAGCACCCCACTTTGAGAAGCGGTTGAATGCAGTACCACGAGTCACTTGCTCAGCGACACAATACTGCTTGATGACTGCTGACTTCTTTCGCCAACCCTCACCCTTCTTATTCAGTTCAACTGGGGCAATTGTGTTGTAAGCAGTCATCCAATTCTTTGCATGGTTAGCCTTCTCAGTTTGCTTAGCACCAACTTCAACTTCCCCCTCAAGCCACAGAATCAGGTTCTTGAACAGGTCGTAGATAATTTCCTTAGCCATGTCAAGATGCTCACCAGTAATAACCCACTTCTCATCCATCATAGCGATGTGAGTAGCAAGGATAACTGAGTAGTTCTCCATAGCAGGTATGAAAGATGCAACAACATTTCCGATAGCGAAGTTCAGTCCATCCAGTAGGGAATACAAGTCCTCTACCAAGTCATATGTAGCCACATAGAATGATTCATCTGCTGTGAACATTTCGTGCATGACTGACTGAACTACATCTTCTTGCTCTTCACGAGTCATGCCATCCCATTCAGTGAATGAAATCTCAGTTAGATTGAGAACTCGGTCACGCAGTCGCTTCTCAAGCCCAGTGAAATAGTCAATGATTTCCTCGTAGGATAACTTCTGCTTAGGAGTCTTTGTGAAGGCTCTCTCCATACGCTTCATACTGACTCCCATACGCCTATCCATATCCCAATCAGACCAATACAATAGAACACGCTGGAAAATACCTTTTGTCAAAACATACTCTTTAACACCAGCGGGTGGGTAGGTAGTAATCCACAATGAGACAAGTGACTCTGTTTCTATTCTTCTACCACTCAAGTGTTTGACCAGTATGTTTGAATTACTACCAATCGGGTTACAGGCTGACTGTAGATACAGAACAGTCTCTTGCGAGTGCTTGCCCGGATTGAGGATAATACTGCCTTCATCGAAGTTTAGTGCCTTCTGACCAGCAAGCATACCTTCTGTTTGAACGGCTACCTGCTCTTTCTTTCCGTTCTCATCAACAACTGTTTCGTTAGTGACACCACCAATCAAACCAGCATCTGAACCTGATGTATACATATCCTGATGTAAACCACAGTCTTTGAGTACATCACCTACGAACTCCCATGCTACTGACTTACCAGTCCTTGATGGCTGAATCCAAAAGACATGGACACGAGGGTCGAGGTGACTTGCATCCCACGGAATACGAATGAAAGGGGCGGCTATCTGACCTTGTATGTAGAAGAAGGATAACATCGCTGGTATGTCGTTATCTATACTTGTTCTACTAAACCTATCTACATAGCCATCAAAGACAGGGTATTGCTTGACTGCCATGTAATCTTGTGCTTTTCTCATATCTCTCAACTCTAACTGTTCCTTTATATATCAACTATCAATATTGGTTGTCTTGATTGTCCGATGTACCGTCTGAACATTATATTCGTAATTCATACACTCTATAAACATGTAAGTATAGACAAGACAACGGACAACCCGTACAATTAGGAGTACGATGCTGCCTTAAATACCCCTCTTGCGCCTGACACTTCGTTGTATGTGAACTGGTGATTCGCTGGTCAAAACCTCAACAATGAGTTGTCTTTTCTTATCACCCAGCCCCTTAACTTGCTTCAGGGATTCAGGGAAACACATCTCTTCTAAGTTACCACATTTCTCTAGTAAACGCTCTGCTAACTCAGCACCGACACCCGGAATTGTTAGCAACATATCTACCCGTACATCGTTTGTAGATACCCTACGAATAGCATGAGCACCATGCTTACTCGCTGGCTTGTGTAACTTATTGTGTAGTTTAGTGACGAACATAGCAGCCTCGCTGATGTTTGGAGTGAAGAATACCTGACATTCAAAATCAGCCATGATACGAGCAATAGTACCAGTGAGTTCATTCTGCACTCTACTATGTGTCAAGAACCTACCTTGCTTCTTAGCGAATGCAACATACTTGGCAATCGAACCATGTATGACTAGAAAGAATCGCTCATAGTTGGCATCCATGTTGTCTAACTGTCGCCATAGGTGACCGCTATGGCTCGATTGAAACAAGTCGGTAACACTCTTTGCTTCTACACAAGCAGCACCTAGTAAGTAATCACCTACTACTAATGGTTGTCTAACTACATTTAGACCTTCTTTCTTAGCCCTGCGCTCTATTGATTCACAAAGGCTACCTCTCTCGTTAGAGTCTATGATTAAATCAGGCTTAGGCATTACTCCTCCTCCTCTTGATGCTTATGATTATGACAATAACCTGTACCATCTGTGACTACTGTTCTACATCTTGCGCCATGTACTGTCTCACCTTTACAACGGTATTCTTCGGGTAGCAAGTCTACATTTTTAGCACACTTTGAACACAACATATTTTTTCTCCTGTTGTTGTTCATTCTACCTAATCTCTCACCGCAGTTAAAGCAAAGATTAGCGTGCATTCTATGTTGTTTAATCTTCATCCGAATCACCTATACTGCCGTCATAGTAGCGGCATCTCCCGCTGCATAGTCCATCGTATTCAAGTGTAGCGCATGACGCTGCTGAGTAACCATTGTTACCAGCACCACCAAATACAATGTTTTCTACCTGCTCACGAGTAACACGAGGGGAGAAATCTACCCATCCCTGCTCTTCTATGATAGCACATATACGATTGACATGCTCAGTCTTTGTTTCATCATCTACTGCATCAGGAGGATAGAACCATCGTAGTCTCGCAGCAAGATATGATGCTAAGTGAAACCTCGCCTTGTGGGTAGGGTTACCCTCACCTAATGCTGATTGAGCAAGGCATGGTAATACAATAATATCGCCTAGTGTAATGTCAGGTAGACCGTCTACTTTCTCAACAGTTTTCTTGAATGGGCTTTTACGCTGAGCCACTGTTATAGCAACATCGTTTTCACCATGTTCTATATACCCACTAATCGGGTCTTGCGCTTTCTCCATCAAATCATCGTGTGTTAGATTGAGAATGGAATCTGAATCTAGTGGTATGCTCCAGCAACCTCTCCTAGAGTTGTAGGAGTTAGGAATACGAATCATGCCTGATGTGTCGAAGGCAACTGTAGGGTCATTACATGACAAGTTGAGTTTCTTATGCCATGCTGCTATTAGTTTTCTACCACCTTCTTTTACTCTAGCAACACTGTAACCATCTGATGGTGTATGTGTATTCTTTAGAGGAATCCAAATATGAAAACCACCACCACTGAACCAAACAAAGTGACGAGTATTCTCTCTCAGTAGAAAACGATGTAGCCTTTTAACCTGCTCGTGCATGAATGAAAAATCAACTTCAGCACCTCTTTGCTTGAAGTCCTTACAATCAAAGTCCATGACAAAATGACGGATGATAGGTGTGTCATAATCTACTCTGTGGTTTCTTGGTGGCTTAGTGGCTCGGTAACCGTAGGCTGTGAAGTATACATTACCACTACCGTTCTTACCTTTCCAGTATCTTTCTAACTCACTCCAATTCTTTACGCAATAACGACCACCTTGTTTACCATTAGAGGCTATTTCAAGGACTTCACGAGGAAAATCAAGCGTGATGAAACTCATTCTATCACCCCTCTATCAATGCCATTTCGTATATCACTTTACTAACGATAGTGTCGTATGTATTCCTAATATGCTCTAGGGTTAATTTAGATGGATGGATGGCGATGAAGAAGCAAATGTGTCTATCCTTTACATCAGATTCTTCATTATAATCATCAAGGACTAATTGAGACATTGACTTGACCATGATACGCTTACCAGTGGGGAGAAGTGATGTTTCTACAGAAAACTCATACTTAGGCCATAACTTCTCTAGTGACATTTGTAGCAACAATGAAATCGTATCTAGTCCTTCTTTATCCACTCTATCACCTCATATCATCAGGGTCGATTGCTAAGTCACCCATCCAAGCCGGACACATTTCCATGAAGTCACACCAAGCGCATTTTGCCTCGTGAGCCTCAGCAGGGAAATCATCATTCAAATGTGCATCAATTAAGCGCACAAGCCTCTTCTCTACAGTTTTAGGAGCGTACCGACCACCCGGCCCTTTTACGCTCTCGTAATCCCACATAGCACCTTCGCCACCATTGATACCTCCGCCCGGAAACTGCCAGCCCCAGCCGACAACAGGTAGGTATTCTATGTGAGGGCTGTGCTCTAGCATCATACGATAGAACTGCATTTCAGCACGCATAGAAGCACGCTTACGCTCTACCCACTTACCAGTTTTCAACTCCATTAGAATGATACCAGTGTGGTCATCATCAATGAAGATACGGTCAATGAACCCCTTCATGTGAATTGGTACTACTCTACCATCAGTGGCTACCACCACTCTTGTTGAATGAATCTCTACTTCATTAGCAATAGGAAACCAATCTTTAGGATTGTTCTGCATCTGTAATAGCCTTTCAAATTGCCAGTCTACATACTGATTGAGTTGAGGCTCTTCACCATAGACATAGGGAGTAGGAGGCTTGGGTAGTGCTTTACGCAACTCCATCTTAGCAGTGTTTACTTTTCCTTCACTTATCAGTTCATTAACAACTGGTAGGCTCGTGTGTGACTCTTTCCAAAACCACTCCACTGCATCGTGAACATTTGACCCACGGATGTGATGGTCTTGCTCTTCACCTCTCATTCCTAGTATGTTTTGAAAATAATACTGCTTAGGACAGAAATCGAAAGTACCCAGCGATGACTTAGTTACACGCAGTATCTTGTCCTCCATGCTAGGTTGCCAGTTGTATGCACTCTTGTCATACGACTCAAGCATTTCAGGATAAGGGTACTGAGTATCTACTAGGTACTCAGGGAAAGTATTCATTGACTTCTCTACAATGCAGTCATAGTCATTACAGATGGAACAGGCTTTGCCTTCGTCAGCATCTTTCACTACCACACTACACGCTTCACACCAGTAAACAGTAGTTTCATTCGGATTGAACCTCATCCCCACCACCGAACTTGTTGTACTTTCTTACTGCTCTTTCTAACTTTTCAGGTGGGATAAATGGCTCATACCTGCCCTCTCTTTCTTTTACCAAATCTTGAGGGTGATAAGGGTCGAAGTCCTTGTTTCTGTAGTAGTCTAACTCCCCTTCTGCTCCTTCTGAAAGTGGCTGTGGGTCAGGTCTTTCATCCTCCATTGTCAATCGCAATAGAATGAAGTAACCAATCAAGTCCTCAATCACATCAATGTCAGACTCAATGGTATCACTCCCTCGCATGAGTCTACTGAGTTTATCATCAATCCTCACTCTTAAACCAGCATCAGGGGGTAAGTCGCTAAAGAATCGGATAGGGTCAAATGCGCTATCGCCATACTGTTCATTCTTCTCAGCAAGTAGATTTACTACTGTCGCTGCTATCTTAGCACACTTCATCTTAAACGAATCTTCTGTCACTCTTCTTCACCAACTTGGTCTTTAGTGTTCCTTTTTATATCAGCCTCAAAAGTCATACCAAACTCAGTGAGTTTTGTCTGTCCTTCAAATGTCATTCCATACTCCGTCAATTTTGTTTGTCTTGTTTTTGTCATTTTATCACCTCAAAAATATGACTTAGGCATAGTCGCTCCAGCGGCAGCATCTAGTTCCCAGTCAAGGCTCTCGTATATTCGCATGAGTTTAGACTTAACCATTACACTGAGCACTTTATCCCAGTCTATGGTGTAGTTCTTCAACTCAGACTTATCACGGAAAGCAACGAAGTCTACCTTCTTCTTCTCCCCGTTGAGAGTATAATAGTCAGGTACATCATTGTTGAAGCCCTTGACATAAATCCATGATACACTGTCACCCTTAGCCCATCTTTCATCAGCATTAGTAGCCACATGCTCATTGTAATACATAGCAGCCTTTGCTGGTGCTGGTAGGCTCTTGTAATCTTTGAAATCCATAGTCAATCGAGAAGAGCAAGCCACATCTTCAATTGGTATTTCACCGTTCCTAACTTGGAGACTTATTTCTCTCAGTGCATCAGTCACAGCCTCTTCGTCTTTACCAGTGCCTATCATTTGCATAGCCACTTCTTGAATGCGTTTGGTAATCCGTGATGAACTAGAGGCTTTGATTTCATAACCACTAATCTTCATTTCACCCTTGCTCTTTTCAGGCCACACCTTGATACCGAAGTAACGGTTTTTCACTGGAGCAGTAATCCAGTAGTCAAAGTATGCTTCAAGTTCAACCTCCATTGTTGGTAAGTTCAACTTATCCTTCGCAGTTTGAGTAAGATGCTTAGCGAGTGGCTCAGCATCATCGAATGGAACTTGAATAAACGCTGAATCAGTATGACCATACAGTGACTTGTAGCCCTGCTCTTCACTCTCCTTTAGCAAATGTTGGATAGCCTCACGCCCTCTGTATGTGATAGCGGCTGCTATATCATTATCAATCCACATACCTTGAACAGACTTCATTCCCGTCATACCGTATAGGGCATTGACAAGGACTTTTGCTGCGGTCTGCATCATGTCGTACCCCAACTTCTCATCAGGGTCTGTAGCGTCACGCATGAGCCTTTTGTATTCAGCACGAAGAGCGAGCATTTCTTCAACAATAGAAGGTAGCAGACCCTTCTCTTTCTGACACCAGTGTGAACCATTATCCAATGTCTTGGTAGTGGTAGTCGGATGGTCACGCTTAGTAGTGTAACATAAATTGTCACTGAGAATGATGTTTGGATATAGTGAGGCATAGTCTACAATGGCTACACCCTCATGTCTACCGGGAATAGGGTCAGGTATGTGTGCAGCAGTGAGTTGCTCACGCCTGTTATTGATAGCACTCTTGGCTTTCATCTTAGTCCTTCTACCAACAAGACCTCTAAAGTATCGAGTGACCTTGTGTGTACTGGCAAATGATACACCACATAACTGTTGTACTGCTACGAAGAAATCAATGGCATTGAGTTTCTTGTCAATGTCACGCAGTAGCGTAGTGTCAAGGAGACAGTAATCTACGAAGTCACTCCAGTATTCGTACCAACCATTGTGAACAGTCATACCCTCAATCTCCTCAGTTAGTTTGCTACCAAGTTCAAGTCGCTCTGCTATGGTATTCAACTTACGATTAGGTAATTGTCCTCTACCTGACTTCTGCCATAAGGATTCAAAGCCACTACCTGATTTCCAAGGTGCTGCTGAATCAAAACATATTCTGCCCTTAATAGGCTGTTGAGTATCTTTGTAACCGTCTCTACCCTTGAATGGTCTAATCACTTGACCAAGTGGTGAAAGTTGGTCAGGGTCTTTGAGTCTACGCATAAGGTGTGGTAAGTCAGCCCACATGATAGCATGGGCTACGAGAATATCGGGGTCACGCTTGTGTAAGAACTTGATGAAACTCTCGTGCATTTCTGCTTCAGAAGAGTGATTGAAGAGAGTGTATTTTTGACCTCGGACTTCTTTATCTATTGGCCCACTTGGGGTCGAGCGAGTAGGGTGAGGGCAGTTAGTTTTCTCCCAATCAGCCCAAGCAAATACAACAGGCTTCTCAAGGTCGCTGTCTACTACAGCCATAACTGATGTGAAGTCCTCCTTTATATCCCACTCCAAATCAAAGTACCATACACGAGGCTTAAACTCAGGTAGTTTGTCAGGATATAATTGTAGTAACACTTGGTCAAGATAATTCAAGTCTGCTTCATAAGTAGGCATTTCATCTTTAATATCCCAAAGGTCTGTAGGTTTGTCTACCTCGACTTTCATCAGTGGCTTCTTGTCAATACCTTTGGCACGAATGTCTCGATGAATCTTAGCACTGGGGTATCTACCCATCATACGATTGAGTTTCCACTCAGGAGTATCTACTGGAATCCAACAATGCGGCTTTACATACCTATCATCTTCAGGCCATATGTGCTCTTCTTGCAGCGTACCATGCTTGTCACGAGTACGCAAGTACAGATTAGGTTGTCCGAAGTTGTCGGACTCAGCAGGGTAATACCAGTCAATAATCATTCAATCACGCCCTTTGGTCTACAATCACCAGTAAATCATCATCTTTCTCAAGTGCGATGATAGTCGCTTCACCCATGTGTATAGTAGCCTCTCCTTTACCAAGCAGTGCTATGTTATCCATGAGCCATGAACCAAATGTAGAACTTACGCTGCCCGTAACTGGGCCAGTAGAATCACGCAACTCAAGCGTAGTAAACAACTTCGTCTCATGTCTCTTACCTGATGATATGAGGAACTCGTTTTCACTTGGGTTTGCTGTAATCTTGAAGATAGGTGTGCTGTTAAGAATACCTCTCATCTTTGACACAGTAGACAACTCATCCAATGTGATGACTCCTGATGTATTCAGGTCACATGAATGAAACTTAGTCCACTTAGATTCGACTGCTTCATCAATCAACTTCTGAAACAGCACAGCCTTAGCAGCACTGACAATCGTAGAAGATGTAGGCATAGAAATCTTAGACGAACCACAAGTAATGTTCAGCGTCTTTGCTGAACCTGTTTGCCTGATGGTTACCAAGTCACTCTTTGCAGCCTTGATGAACTGTCGAACCTTGACAAGTTCGGTAATGTCTAGCGTACCTGCCTCTAGTATAGAACCCTCTACCTTTCTAGTCTTAGACAAGTAGTGAGAAATGAATGCTACCGAGGCTGTCATCTTACCATCAGCGAACTTGATACGCAAGTCCTCAGTGTTCTTACCAAAGTCGGATAGGAAATCCAACAACTGTTTTCTGTCAATCTGTATCTTAGTCATGTTATCACCTTTAGGTGGGGGAACGGTGTGAGGTGAAAGGATAAGACCCCACTGGCATTAGTAACTGTCTACAACTATTGTACTCGTGACAAGTATTTAATCGGGAAAAGACCTGTTACTGCGTCAAACACCTTTACCGTTTTTAATCTGCCAAAACCCCCATGAGAATATCAAAGTGTGCCGTCATAGAGTTCAGGTAGTCCGAACCACTGTGGTTCTTTACCTGCCTCAGTAACGAGTGTAGTCCTCTTCTGTCCTTGTAATCGTGCATTGGTTTTGCTCTTGTCAAATCGAATAGTGTATTCGGACTTGACTATATCACCAGTGTCCTCGTCAAGAGTATCTTCACGCTCACAAATTAGTATCTGATAGACAAAGTTGTTACTTGCCTTCTCCCAGTCAGGTCGCCATGTAGAAGCAGTGTCCTCATTCTTACCCCAAGAGTAGTTAGTCAATCGTAGGTGAGTCTCCCAAAAGACACGCACTCCTGACTTTACCAAGCCACGGCATAGTCCAGTGAGTTGATGGAATCTAGTCTTACGAATAGCCCAATCCCACTGGTGGCCGACCTTCTTGTTCCAGTCAGCAGCCTCGATACCATTTTTAGCGATGTTCAAATCTACGATACGCATACAGTTCACACATACACTATCCCAAAGGTCTACCCCAGTAACATGGAATCCCCATAAACGAGGGCCAGTGTACTCAGGGTCACGCTGCTTCTGAGCAATATCATTAGCGAACTGAGTGATACCCATGACACGAAGATGTGTGTCAGGATAGTTGTAAGCAGTGCTGTCATTCTTCATCATAACCCACGGCTCAAAAATCTTGATGTTGTCATTGTTACGATGGAATGCTGACTTGTTAGCAGCACCTCCGCCTTCAAAGTCCATAATCCACAGTTGCATTTCTTTCTCCTGTTCTGTTCTCTCAGGCGCAGCCAACCACTTAGTAAAGGCATCAGTTACGATAGCCGTCTTTCCAGTGTTGTCATGCCCTGCGATACCCATGAAGATATGAGTCTGTGGTGTATTATCCATCATCTGTAGTTCCTTGCGTAGAGAAGCAAAGGGGTCAGCGTCAGTACGCTTGACTGCTGGAGTTTCCTCCAGTACCTTCTCTTCTTCTTCTGCCTTGTTTGCTTCTTTCGTCTTACCAAATCCCGCCATTATTTGTCACCTCAATTGAATTGTCCTTCGCCAGTGTCTCCACCAGTCTGCCTTCTTCTGATGCGTCTTGCATCAGCAAAGACTCCCATGACCTTGATACTTGGAATGTCAGCACCGTCTTTACGCTTTACAGCGACACGGCCACACACCAATACTGTGGAACGCTCTGCATAAGGAATAGTCTCATCATCTGTTCTAGCCACGAATGGCGCAGTCAAATCATTAGCAGCACTACCAATCCAGCACATTACATCTGCTGCATCCTTGCTACCATGTAAACTCTGTAAAGCAGTAGATGTAAGAGTGAGTGAGTAACCTCGCCCATCTTCGTCATACTGGTTGTCACGAGGCTCAGTAGACATACGATTGACTGTACCTTTAGTCAGTACAACTGGGCCACTGCGCCCCTGTTCACCGTTGATAGTGAAGGTACGACTGCCAGCCTCAAACGCTTCTACCAAATCTTCTAGTGCTGTGAAGTGAGGGTGTAGTTCACTATCAGTCCAAAACTTGAACGGCTTGAGTAGTCCACGCATATTCTCATTAACGAACTCATCAGTGTACTCAATCATCTTCGCTGTACCCATACTGGTAGACAGCACATCTTTGAATCCTTCAGCAGCCTTCTCACTTGGAGGGCGTGCCATGATACGACAAGGCTCTCCAATCAGGACTTCTGCATCAGCATCTTCGCCTTGCATGTCAAGTCTCCATAGTTGAATAGCACCATCATTAGTGAACTCATCTTCGGGAGCACCCAAGAAGTAGTAGTTACGACCATTCATTGTCATAGCCTTTGGTCGGCCACTCTTAGCAAGCAAACAAATGCGCTCACCATCTGCAACGAATGAATGCTCAGGAACTTCATCTACTGGAGTCTCTGTAACAACTGTGTCGTTGTTGCTCTCTAAGCACCATACTCCGTCTTTCTTGACATAGTGACCAACCATACCGCTAGTCACAGCAGCAAGTGGGTCGAGAGTAAAGTCACGCTTAGCACGATTAACAAGGTTGCTTCTACGGTCACGCCTCTTATCATCGACACCGACAAAGCATCCTACGAATGGTACAGAGCCAGCCATTACTGTGCCGCCTCTACCTACATTCCTTGTCTCAATGAACATCTGTTCAGCCCAGTCAATGAGTAAGTCCTCATCTTCTTGGCTTGGGTCACTACAACCATGTTCTCTCTCAATCTGTTCACGGAACTTGGCTACCACATCTTTGAGTTCTTGCTTAGTGCGGGTAGCATATTGCTCCAGCCTCTCCAAGACACCATCGGGTAACACAGTACCTGCTTCTTCGTTTACTTCTTCATTAACATCTTCGTATTCTTCTGTCAAACCTTCACCTCCTTTCGTAGTCTTGCCACTAGGCAATCAACAAAGGAATAAGAGCCGATAGGCCACTCATACATGTGGGGTATCATTTCACCCAACACACACATGACTGTCCATGTATTATCTTCATCCATCTCAAAGAACTCGGTCAGGTTCTCATGGAATGTTCGCATGACAAAGGTAAGTGAAAGTCCTCGGTCAAGCATGGAATAGAATTGCTTTCTCATATCACCGTACTCACCGCTGATAGCAGCAAGTGCGGCCTGTGATGGGTTACCCCCATCGGATAGTGAATCGGTTAAGGAGTCCATAGAAGTGTGCATTTCAGCGATAGCAATAGCACTACGCATATCCCCACCAGTATGCTTCATAAGCCTCATGTAAGCCTCTATGCATCTAGTTGTTTGTTGATAGTGTGTCTGTGGGTAAAAGATATTCTTTAGTCTCTCAGCCCCATCTTCAGGACTGATAGGCTTGAACTCATACACAAGACACCTGCTTTGAATAGCAGGTTTGATTTTGCTAATCTCATTACATGTGAAGATGTAGATAACATTGTCAGCATACTCCTCCATGATACCTCTCAGTGCATCTTGAGCAGCAGGGGTAAGCCCGTCAGCCTCGTCTACGATAATGCCTCTCTTGTCAGTGCCTACAGCCTTGACTGCGCTCATCTGTTTGAGTTGATTGCGAATGTAGTCAAGCCCTCTGTCGTCTGAGGCATTGACGATAATGTAATTCATCGGGTCAAAGTAGTCACCCATCTTCTCACGGAGTATGACCTTAGCAGCACTAGACTTACCAGTGCCTTGCATACCGTGGAGGAGAACAGCACGAGGCCACTGACCACCATCACGCCAGCCCACAGCGTCAGATACGAATGCAGTTTGACCTGCTATATCCTCTAATACCAGTGGCTCGGTACTGTTCTCCATGAGTTTCACCTTTATTGTTCCTTTATATATCAACTTGAGTTTTAGTTGTACTCAGTTATCATTTCATGCTCACTGTCATACGCTTTAGCCCACTCTTCAATTTCCTCGTAGTTGCTAGGGAGTGGGTTATCATAAGTCCAAATCCACATATGATACCCTTCTGCATCTGAGAACGCATTAGCGAGTCTGTATTCTTTATCGAGTGTGTTAATGAGTAAGCGTAATCGCTCTTGCTCTTTCTTGTTAGAGTACCCCTCTCCCTTGTAATCTAGGTTAGCAATATCCAACACTTGTTGAATGTAAGGTAGTATGTGTAGCGATGGCTCTTTGTGCCACTCTACACTACGCCTGAGTCTATAGCCGCTTTTCGCACTTGAGGATTTGCTAAAGTAAGTATTGAACTTTAACTCACCTAGCATGTAGCCTATACCTATACCGAATCCTGTTTTATCATCTGTCTGCATCATCCGTTTATTCCCTCCCCACTCGTACAAGCAGCACACCAAAACTGAACATCTGTTATCATTCCAGTCTCGTCAGTGTCTATTATCAGGCTAACTTCTTCTTTACCTTCAAAGTGCTCTTTGTCTAAATTACAACCACACTTACCGCATTTTGTTTCTTTCATGTCATTCCCCTCTCTATGAGTTCTGTGAACTGGGTAACATCACGAATACCCAAGTCCTCTCTTAAACCTATCACTGTGAAATTGATTAGTTGTCCTTTCTCACTTACACGCACTGCTGCTACTTCTACAACCCAGCACCCTTCATTGATACCGGAGTAACCATTCACATTTATGTCGTCAGTAGTCGCTACTGGTACGAAGTCGTCAATACCATCTATCGCACTAAGCGTAATTGACCCATCGAACTCAATGCCTCTTTCATGTATGGTTGCTCTAAGGAATACCTTAGTTCGGTCAGCGTGCATTACATACCCACCGATAGCATCAGGCTTGAACTTCTGCTCAGGCTTGATGAGTCTAATACATCTTACTTCGGGTGACTGCAATTGATTAACAATATCATCCCAGTGCTCGTCTGTATTCATATCACTGAGATTACTTCTAAGATTGCGACTAGAGAACGGTGAGTCAGGATTTGCTTGCCTGACTTCATCAAGTACAATACAATCGTAATCAAACTCATCAATTACTAATTCGATGTATGCATCTAAATCTTTGAAGGCATTGTGAGTAGTAGGTTGTCTAACCCCTGCTCTGTTACGAATCTGTCCTTTGTAAGCATACACAATTTTACCTTCAGGTACAACCACTGCTAAGTGTTTCTCTTCAGGAGGAGAAAGTGATGTATAGGCTTTCCAACGCATAGGTGCTGGAGGCATAGCATAATCCCACCATCTTTCAAGCCCAAGTATACTGTCTTTCTGATTGTAGACTTTAGCAATAGTGCTGATGTTCATGTTCGCTTGTAAGACATGAGTTGGTAAACCGTGTATACGAGCCAGTGTGCCGAAAAATGTTCTCTTTGTCATAAGAGGAGCACCCCCTTTACCACATGAGCGTAAAGCCCACCTCCAAAGCAAGCGTGCCTCCTTTTCATTGAACTGCTTCGCTATTGCAGTGAAGGACTTTTCTACATTGAGTAAAGCACGAACATACTTAGTGTCATAATCCCTTGAGCCATAGTTAGCACTCTCCGATGCTATTGTCATCCAAGGCTCTTCGTCAGGTAGCATATCTTTGACTACATCATAAAACGATGCTGCTTCATAAGCGATTAGTCGAATTGGGTCTTGAGTAGGAACTGATGGAAATAAGAACTGAAAGAATACTATAGCATCGTCAGCATTCGTCAATCGTGCTAACTGCTGCAATCTGACTTCATGTGAATTATCCAATCTTATACGCTCATGTATATCAGCGAGTAATGCAAACTTCGTCATAACCAAGCCTCAATAAAATCGGTGAAGTCGTTCTGCCAACTGTTTGGCCGAGGCTGAGTACCTACTCCAAATATGTCAAATGACAAGTCACGAATCTTAATGGCACTGGTCTTGATACCCTTACGCTTAGCACACAGATACAAGCAGTCCACCATTAAACCGTGAGGACTTCTTTGATTTCTCCACCTATCGTCACCTGCTACCTTGATTGATAGAGCCTTAGCGGAGGCATACTCGCCTCCCTTTAGACCCATAGCCAATGCTAGTTCCATGCCTCTATCTACCCCAGCGTGCGCTGCTATAGCACGAGCCAATATTTCTGCCTTATCACTCATTCTTTATCCCACACATTTTTCATAAAGTTGAAACCACCAGTCTCTTTCAATCGTTCACGAAGCGATTGATTTTCTCTTTCTAACTCCTTGACCTTCTTATCAAACGCTTCAAGGTTCGCTGTCAAAATCTTGATTGTAGCCTTCTGTATCTTTACCATCTTCTCTAAGTCTTTCTTCTTACTCATCGCCTAACACCTTCTTTCTTGTTATCTTCAAATCACCGAGAACCCAACGGAGTCCATAGATGACTCCTTGTAGTCCTTTGAAATCCCTCATGTGCTGAACCTTCTGTTCCTTAGTCAGACCTTTACGCCTAAGTGCCATCAAGTGCTGATTCTGTTTTCGCTCAGCCTCCCATAGCAAATCTTCAATCTCTTTCCAAGTACGGTTGTACCCAAAGTTCTCACTGTCTTGATGGTCGCTCATTGTCATATCTTATCCTCCTTCAGTTTGTTCATATACTCTGTAATGGTTTCAGCGCATCTCCAACATACAGGTATGCCACTCATACATTGATGGGGATGACCCCAAATCTTGATTTGCTCAGGGTGAATATCAACACACAAAAGGCAGCGTCTCATTTCACCATCCTTAGTGTAATGATAACAAACTTCAGCCTTCACTAACAGTCACCTCTTTCTTATTCTCCTTGATAGCGGAAACATCCATCATGGCTGTCTCTATTTCAGTGACCTTGACATTGAGTAGTGTATCACCAGCACGAGTGCTAAGTGTTTCATCCATCAGTTTACTGATAGCCTTGTTCAATGCTGGAGCGTGCTTCTCTTCTTCAATGCTCCATTCAGAATCATTGGCAAGCATGGCTGCTATATCCTTGATAGCATTCTCAACTACCACACTGTAGTAGGTAGGGTCAGTATCTGTAGGTACAAAGTTACGGATAGCCATAGCCAGTAAACGAGTTATTACCTTCTTCTGAGGAAACTTGGCTGGCATTCTTTGCTCAACCTGAGCGCACTTTCGATAGCCTCTACCGTGAGTCTTGCCCTTAGTGTTGTCAGTATCAGACTCAATCAGTACAGCAGCACCAGTGTTCAAATCCATGACATACAGTTGAGGGTCAGCGTAGTATTCCACTTTAGGGTCACGCTTATCCTTCTCGCTCTTACTAAGTTCACTACCTAGTTTACTCAATGCTTTACCAGTTCCATCAGTCCATTCCATGTTATCACCATTCATTGTTGCTTTATATATCAATCAAGGTCGAAAGTTGAATGAGTCATACCGTCTTGTGTAATAGCCCAATCATGTTTCTTAGCCTGATGCCTGAGTTCCCTTTGCCTCTTAATGAGTAGGCTGATTCTACTTTCAACATCAGTCCTTAGTTGTATGATACGAGAATTAACTGAAGCAAGTAGCGTTTTCATTTTGTCCTCATGCTCTTTCTGTGAGGCTTCTATGTCTGCTTTAAGTGCGATAAAATCATCAGCGTGTTCCAGTGCTGCTTTATCACCAATGGCCTTGAGTGCTTCTTCTATCGCTGCGTCTACCTTTGTTTGGATAGTTTCTGATATATCCTCGTCTAACAACTTTTGAGCCTCAAGCAACTTCTCCATCTTCTCATCCATCTTATCCAGTTTTTTTACCAACTGCTTCTTAGTCAATTCATCATTTGCTACAACAGCGTACTTGTTATCTGTTTTAGTCCATATGCCTTTGTAAAGACAATCGTGACATACCTTTTGCTTTGAATTGAATGAACTCCTTTGCATTTGCTTCTTGCATCTTTCACATTCTACAATGAGTCCACCCATCAAGCATCCCTCCTGTAGTTGCTAACATATAATTCTCCAGCATCAAAGTCAATGATACTTGGAGAAGAGAGCATATTCTCTGTCAATGTAGGTGGAGCGAAAGTTACAGCAGTCTTAGCAGTCTTTTGTTCCCCAGTCATACCAACGAATCTTTGACTCTTCACTTCTTCACAGCCTTCGCACAAAGGTAAAGTTCTTGCGAACCTATCGCTCAAACATCTATCGTGCCACGAACCTTCTACCTTGTCACCGCATAGGTATGCTTTACCATCTACGCTAGTATGCAATACTTTCGGTGTATATCTTCTATCACTCATCTTCAATCACCTTTTGGTCAGGCATCCATATACCACCCAGCCAATACAAAAATATCATCATTCCAATTCCACATAATAATTCAATCATCTTCACTCCTCCTCCATGCTTTCATCTACACTGTTATCTGATGCCATCTTGAAACAGTCATCTGCAATAACCCAGTCTTTAGAGTGGATAGTCACAGCGATAAGTGTACCACCCTTCGTGTTATACAGTTTACCTCTACACCATCTCTGTAGCCTACGAGTAGTCTTTTGACCGAATGACCATGTATAGTCTAACACTCTACCTTCGGATGTAATCTGAACTCCCATCTGTCCTTTACCATATGCCAAGTGATTGTTTTTGTCTATCTTGTGTAAGTCTATGACAAGTTGTTCTTTCCATTTGTTGTGGTCACCGGCTATTTCATCGGGTAACTTAGTGACATAGTTCAACAGAGACTCTATGCAAGTTCTACCTTCGTAGACTTTACAGGATGCTTTCTCAGGCTCAAAGAAGAAACTCATGCTGTCACCTCCAGTTCAGGTTCGACCCACCATGTAGGAGTAGGTGACCTATCCCACCGTGGTGGCCCGTTAGCGAATCGCTTGCTGTGGTAGTATGCTCGGTAAGCAGTAACAGCATTGTCATGTTTGTATTCATCAGGCATAGCCTGAGCAAAAGGAGTAAGGCCATCTTTTACAGGAATTATATGAGACATAGCCTCCAAGTGGCGAATGCCTTTCTCACAGAAGTGGGTCTTGCCAAACCTACGAGTGTATTCTTCACATAACTCTACAGCATGAAGAGCAGCCCACTCAAAGTTGGCTCTTGAGTCTCCACACCAAACAGTGCAGGGGTGATGATGGTAACCGCCTTTCAGTGGTGTACCCTTCTTAGTCAATGGCATCATGTCAGGTGTAGCACCATGGCGAATCACTGCACTGCCAAGTTGTTGTAATAATTCTACGCACATCTTAGGCGAATGTTTGTCACAGTAGTGTCTTGCTGCTATGATTGGGTTGAAATGTAGGATAAATATGTTCATGTCACTCACCTACAAACTCACCAATGTATGGCATTTCATTATGTTCATCTGTCATTCTTATCAGTCCTATTTCAAACTCCATTTATTTCACCTTCTCTTTGTATTCAGTATGTGTCTTAGGCAACTTATGTGTGCGTCTGTTACACATATTATCTAGTAACTCACAAACATTGGCTACACCAGTAGACCAACGCTTCTCAGTAACATCATCAGTAACCATCACTTGTTTCAGTGATGTTAGGTCTATGCTATCACGAAGTAATGCAATCACTTCGTATTCCACATGGCTAACACTTGCTGCTCTTTCCATAGAGTGGTCTTTAGTGTTGCTTTATATATCAACTTCAAGAGTCGTCTTTTCTATCTGCTTGCTCTTGTGCATCTTTGATACTCTCAATTGCTTCTATGAGTCGTGGTAGCATCTCAGTTGCCTGTTCTATAGACAAGCGAACTCCGTGTCTAGTGTGCTGTTTACCATCACGAAGAATGCGTAGGTCAATCCAGTCTTTACCGTAGAAGTTTACATGAGCCAATCTTACATCGCCTCTACCATCTTTCCATTTAGCCTCAAGGCTACTCGATTGCCAAACTACTTTCTCAGTCATGTCTACTCCTCTTCATCTATAGGTTCATCACCAATGTACTCCCAGTGTTTATGTAAATCACGAGAGCACCATCGTTGATTCTCTAGTATGCTTTTATGCTTACCAGTCTCTTCTAGGTAGCGTAATTCAAAGACACCACTCAAAGGCTCAGAAACTATTTCTGCTAAGCGATGGGTATGCTTGTTTTGCCAGTAGCCACCAATCACTCTTCTTCATCTCCAAGGAGTAGGTCTGCTTCTGATACTCTAGCACAGTATGTACCCCACATCCACGGAGGAACTTTGTCTCCACTATCAGGACAAGTAGCACCTACTAATACACCGAGTTCTCCTGACTCAGCAGCATCATACATCTGCTGTCTAGTCATAGCAATCATGTAAGTATCAGTATCTGTTACACGGTAACGCATAAACAATGAGTCACCAGCAAGTAAATTGTAATCATCAGGATTCATTGTGATTGTATCACCTTCATCAGTTGGTACAGCAACGCCCCAATCTTCTACTGTGTGTGTTTCTCCGTTATCTAGCAGCACTTCTCTATTACCAATGAAAACTGGATAGGCTTGCTCTAGTGGTAAGTCTGCTAATCTAGTACCGTTCTCTGTAGTCCAAGAAGCAGCAACCGCTTGACGCTCTTGCATTTCTTGTCTGAAAGCATCCTCGGCTGATAAAGCAGCACTGGTAATCATTGGGTTGTCGTCTATCATATTGATATTAACTGAGGCAAACAAGCCAGTAATACGATTGTGATGTGCTTCTGAGTCAGGGTGGTCTACCCTATGCTCAAGTTGTAGTGTCTGCTCGTCTACCTTACGGTATCTACAGCCAGTTCCATCAGGTCGCCATACAGCCTTCTCAGCCATTTGGTTAAAGTGTTCTAACGCCCATACTTGTAATTCAGGTTCATATTCTTCTGTCATAATTTCACATCCATATATCTAGGTTTATCTTTTGGTTTTGATACAGTAGGAGTTTGTCGCAGCAGCGTACAACCAAGTAGTGATGATTCTCCATGATGAGAACCATCCCTTCTTTGAGTTCTTGCTCGCACTCAGGGCATACTTCGTAGATTCCCTCTGCCGATAGTATGACACCTAGTACCCACTCCTCGCCCCTCCCATCAGGGAGTTGTAATTGAACATGCCGGAGGTCACACTTGTGACCATCAGGGAGTACCCACATACCATCAGGAGTGATGGCGGAGGGTTTCAACTCGGCATTCCTGTACTTCTCTTTATCTTCTTTCATTACTCAACAGCCGCCTCTTCTTTCGGTGGGGCTTGTTTTACAGTGTAAGAAGGTGCTCTCTCAAAGTTAGGCTTGTGCTCTGCAAGTACAGCAGGTGCTCCTTGTCGCCACATAGCCACGACTTCTTGAGGGGATAAGTAATCTTCAGGGTCTATACGACCATACATGACTACAGTGATTTCGATAGAGCGAATGCTCCATTCACCATTGTCATTCTTCTCTAGTCCATCGTGAGTACGATTAGCAAAGTGACCGCCACCATCAAGGTGAGCATTGGAAATAGCCTCCATGAAGTCGATACACTGCTGCTTGGTAGAGAAGCGAAGGTTTGTCATAATACCTGAAGCATTCCAGTCGCTTACTTCTTTACGACCAACCACATAGTCTTTGATAACATCAACTGGTTTCCAAACGAAGTCAGCAATTTCGTGACCATGAGACCTACGAGAGCGAACCTTGGTGTATTTCCAACCGTTCTCAACATCACCCTCTTTACGATTCTTGCTGCTAGTGTTCTTCACATAAGCAGTCATTTCAGCAAGCCAACTCCAGTCAGACCATGAGTGCTGAGCAGTCTTACCCTTGCCAGTCTTAGAAACAATGTTGTCATTACGCTTTAGCATACGAGTCAAAGATTCACGAATGTGTTTGATTACATCTGCTTCAGGTACAGCCTGAGCCATTCCTCTACGCATTTCATCCCATGATACTACATTCTTAGCATCCATGTCTTGCTGTGGCCTAGACCATTGGTGACTGTTCCAGCCACTGTGACATGGAGCACGCTTCCATGCAGTAATGAAACCATCAGCACCATTGTTTGCTCTTCGCATAGCCCACATGGTTTCAGTAGGTCTGTCGTGGTGTCGGCAGGTCTTTTCAGTGTCATTAGCCCACTTACATTCACCGTAGGTGTGGTTTATCGACCTGAAAATCGTACTGCTGTTATTAGCAGGTCGAATATGCACATCACCAAAGAAGTCTTGGAAAGCATCTATCAGTTCAGCAAAGAACTCATCTGTCACCATAGTTGAGTGAGTGATTACGGTCTGCTTACTCATACGAATAACAGAATACTTCTCTGACAATGCAACTGGGTCATGTCCTAACTCCTTGAGTTTGTCAGCCTTATCAGTGAACCATTCGCTGATATTGCTTGAAGCCCAACCAGTTTGTATGTAGAGTTCAGACTCATTATCACCATACAGAATCGGTAATCCCATGTAATGATTGTAACCAATGACTTCATCATGGCCGCAAGAATCAACACTTGGTTTAGGTACTGTACCCCAACCAACTTTACCTGTCATCATCACAGCAGCAGCACGAGTGTAGTTGTTCACCATGTCACTCCATGTCAGCCCAGTATCAGGGCCAGCCTTCATCAGCGTATACGCAACTGCTGCATCCATAGGCCAGCACTTACGAATAGCATTCTTCGTTCTCCCAACAGCGTGGTCTACGATAATCGCTTCTTCGCTGAAATCTACAGCGTTTTCTACAATACCTGCTTTCTCGTATCTATCCCAACTTTGCCATCCTTTCCATTCTCCACTCATACAATCAACTCCTCTATATCGTTTGTCTTTTCTAATTTGGTTTGCTTACCTTCAATTGAATAACTACTCTTAATGTCCTTGCATCCCTTCTGTATCACATCTACTTTGTTGAATATCATACTCAAATCACCCATGTAATATCTGCTGTTACCATCGAAGATATACAGACTGGCATAGTGATTAGCGAATATGGGTTTAGGTGTAACACGCACCACATCCCAGTTCATTCTGTCTGAGTCTACTTCATCCATCTTCTGAGTCATCCTTTCAAAACTAGGCTTACCTGTTGATACAGTAAATACAGCATCACTAGACATAGTACCATCTAGTTTGTATGTAGATACAGAGTCACTACCATGTCTGCTAGAATGGTATGCAAAAATAATCCCTGTAGGATTGTGCATAAATGCCAAGTATTCTCCCTGTAGCCAACTATTAACAGGGCTGTAGTACAAAGTGTCTCTCGACCAACTTCTATGCTGGGCGTAGCCAAACTTCGCCTTTATTTCTGCCACTGTCATTTCAGAAGGGTGAGGTATTCCACTTCGCCCAACTATCTTCACATCATCTGTTTCGTTTGTCATGTTCATCATTCCTTTGCTTCGTTTGTTTCATTCATTGTTGCTTTATATATCAACTTCTCCAATCATCGACTTTCATTGTAATCCCGCATGAGGTCGTCTATGTCGTGCTGTATTTCTATACACTCCTTACACCACATATCCCCGCTATCATTGTGATACAACTGCTCAACTGTTTCTGTGCAGCCACTGCACTCAGGACAGTCAGGACAATTGGAATACTCATCTGTATCGAATAATTCGTCACATAATTTGCACTGCTCAAAGGGATAATTGTCACAGACATTCTTGATAATGCCCTCCAGCACTGCTATCTTTCGCTCAAGTTTCTTGCTATCGCTCATACATTCACTCTCCTAGACGACTATCATCATTCTCTCATGCGAGGAATACATCTTCTCCTATGTCTCCGCCCATCATAACATCTAGGAAAGTTGGCTTGTCACCTTCTACTCCCATGTCCGAAAGCACGCTTGCTATCAAATCATCGAACTGGTTCATTTCCTCTAGCGATAGTGCTAGTGCAGGTGGATGGAGTTCAGCAATATCCCAACCGAACTCTTCTGCATGAGCATTAGCATAAGCAACAAACTCAGGTGCAGTCTTATTGTCTGATGTAAGCATAGGTTTCAATCCTCTAATCTTGATTACACTCTTGGCTGGGTCTGCTGATATACCCATGTCGATACAGTTGATTGCATCAACCGATACACCATACTTCGACGCTAGTGCTTGGTAACATAACTCCCATGCAATACCATCAACAAGTGGAGCATTCTGTGCTATGTTTTGATGATATGTAATCCATGTTAAGTGTGTACTCGCTGTGTCCTGTGCTCTGCACGAAGAAGAGGATAATGCTTTCCTTCGTGCATGTAAGTAGCCTTCTACTTCTTCAGGTAACACATGTAGTCCTTTCATCATCCCTTCAAAGTGAGAATTGTTCTTGACCATAGTATCAATCAAGGAGAGTATTCTCTTCTTCATGTTTGCGTAAATCTTGGGCTGTATGTCCGAAGTCATTATGCTCACTCCTCTTCTGTTGAATATACTTCACCACTCTCAAG
>MDSZ01112630.1_pt1 | contig 33118 bp, 36 predicted proteins | sample 811201 | NCBI WGS metagenome assembly MDSZ01 (sample SAMN05326647, study PRJNA326480) | marine metagenome | isolation source: seawater | place: Indian Ocean: North | collected 2010 | reverse complement strand
TATCTGTGCTTATGAAAATAACAAACAGTGCAAATGGAATCATAAAAAAAATAATGCCCATGATAAATACAAGATTTTTTCTCCTTGCGCTAAATTTGTTTGATAGGATATCAATTTTCACATGAGCATTTTCTTTTATGGCAAAAGATATTCCAAACATAAAAAATATTGCATGCAAATACATAATTGATTCTTGCAGAGCAACACTGCCAATGTTGAGAAAATATCTGAGAAATAGAGTTAAAATTACTAAAAAAACCATGATTACAACCATAAAACCAATCAAGTAACCAATTCTTTCAATAAAATTATCTATAAGTTCTTGTGTGCTTTTCATAATAAAATCTGATAATTACTCTCTATTCTATCAATTAATATATTTTCAAAAATAGATGGGTCTTTAATATGTGTTATTTCGCCAATTTTTGGATAATGCAGGTCAATCAATCTAGAAAGATAGAATCTAAGAGCTGCTGACACTAATGCATGTTTCCATAAAGTTTTTTCTATATCAGTGATTTCCCGATATTTATTATATTCTGCTAGTAGGTGATTAAATTTTTCTTCGTTGATAGAGTTATTCTCTTGATTACACCAATCATTTACTACAATAGCCAAATCATAGATATATGGGCCGCAACATGAGTAGTAAAAATCAATGATGCCTGAGATTTTATCTGCCGAGAATAAAACATTATCTCTAAAAAGATCTGCATGAATCATACCTGTTGGTAAATCACTGTTTAAAAACTCTTCTTGGATTTCAATAGATTTTTGAATTAAGTTTAATTGATTTTTATTTATCAATCCATTAAGTCTTTCTAGAGAATTTTTAGCCCAAATTGCACCTCTAGCATTTGTGATCCCAATTGAAAAATCTTGACCGCATAAGTGAAAATTAGCAAGAATCTTTCCTAGTTGTTCACAATGATTATTTGTTGGTTGAACAATTGATTTACCTTCTAATTTTTCTATTACTGCTGAAGGTTTATCTTGAATGCTTTTAGATAATTTGCCACTCTTAGTTTCAATAACCAATGGAGATAGTAACCCTTTTTTATTTATATGATTCATAAATGAAAGATAGTCAATAACTCTATCAGTGCTGATAGCTTCAAAGATAGTAAATATAAAATCTCCATTTTCTGTATTCAATAAATAATTGCTATTTTCTATGCCTTCAGAAATACCAGAAAAATTTATAATCTTTCCTAATGAGTAATTCTCAAGGTGTAATTCCAACTCATCATTGGTTATTTTAGTATATACAGACATGGCTTTTTCAGCTTATTATAAGTTATAAATCTTTTTTTGAAATAAACTTATCTAAGGTTATATGATTTTGGCTAATAAAAATAGAGATAATTTTGTTCTCGTTGATGGCTCTTCTTATTTGTATAGAGCATTTTATGCTCTTCCAAATTTAACAACTGTTTCAGGGTTTAGTACTGGAGCAATACATGGCGTTATTAATATGATTAATAAACTTATTAAAACATATGAGCCCAAATATTTATCAGTAATATTTGATTCAAAAGGAAAAACTTTTAGGCATAATCTTTATAAAAAATATAAAGCTAATAGAAAACCAATGCCAAAAGAATTAAGTGAACAAGTACCTCCATTAATAGATTTTATAAAGTCACTTGGAATTTCTGTTTTGCAGATTCCAGATGTAGAAGCTGATGATGTTATTGCAACATTAGCTACAAAATTATCATCAAAAAAAAACCAAATTATAATATCATCTGGCGATAAAGACTTAGCTCAGTTGGTCACTCCAGATATTGTTCTGATCAATAGTATGGATGAAAAAGTTCTTGATGTAGCAGGAGTTAAGGAAAAGTTTGGAGTTTTACCAAATCAAATTTTAGAATATCTCATGTTAATGGGTGATTCATCAGATAATATACCTGGTGTAGATAAGGTTGGTCCAAAAAAAGCTATGGAATTACTCTCTAAATATAAATCAATTGAAGGAATTTTTTCTAAACTTGAAGAAATAACAGGAAAATTGAAGGAAAATTTATCTAATTTTGAAAGTTTCATTGAGATGTCTAGAAGTTTAATTCAATTGAAACTTGATGTCGATGTAGATACAGAAATCAATAAATATAAAATCAAAAGTAGAAATGAGAAAAAGCTTGCTGAAATAGTTCAAAAATATGAATTAAAAAATATAGCCAGCAATCTTAGCATAGATGAGCAACCTCAAGAAATACATGAGACATCTTACAAGATAATTTCCAATGAGAGAGATTTTAATGAATTAATTGATTTATTAAACAAACTAAAGGTCTTTTCTTTTGATACAGAAACAACTTCACTTGATCATATGAATGCTGAATTAGTGGGAGTTTCATTTTCTACTGAACCATATAATGGTTTTTATATACCAATTAATCACAAGACAGCAAACAAGAACATAAAACTCACTTCTGAATTAAAGAAAAAATTAAAGGATTTATTAGAGAATGAAAAAAATAAAATTATTGGACAAAATATAAAATATGATATAAATGTTCTAAAGAAATATGACATAAATATAAAATCAAATATTGAAGACACAATGGTTTTATCGTATGTTTTTAATTCTTCAGGTAGGCATGATTTATCTACGCTCAGTCAAAAATATTTAAATCATAAGATGATAGAGTATGAAGATATTGTGGGTAAGGGAGTTAAGCAAAAAAAATTCTCAGAAATTGATATTCAGACTGCATCTGACTATGCATGCGAGGATGCAGATGTAACCTTTCGATTATATAGTTTTTTTAATGAAAAAATAGATGATGACAAACAGAAAAAACTATATCAAGAAGTAGAAAGACCACTTGTTGGTGTAATCGCAAGAATCGAAAATAACGGAGTATTATTAGATAAAAAAAATTTACAATCACAAAATAAAAATCTAAAAAATAAATCTCAAAAAATTGAGAAAGATATTTACAAGTTAGCAGGCAAAGAATTTAATATTGGCTCACCAAAACAATTGCAGGAAATATTTTTTGATACTTTAGGAATTCCTATTATAAGGAAAACTCCTAAGGGACAACCTTCCACAAGTGAAGATGTTCTACAAGAGCTTTCACAAAATTATGAAATAGCAAAACTCGTATTACAATTTAGAAATTTAATGAAACTTATTAATACTTATACAGATAGACTGGGGCAACAAATTAATAATAAAACTGGAAGATTGCATACCTCTTATCATCAAGCAGTGACTATAACGGGTAGACTATCATCTAGTGACCCTAATTTACAAAATATACCAATAAGATCTGATGATGGAAAAAAAATCAGATCTGCCTTTATAGCTGAAAAAAAATGTAAGATAGTTTCAGCAGATTACTCACAAATCGAGTTACGTGTAATGGCTCATTTATCAAAGGATAAGAATTTGACAAAAAATTTTTTAAACAATGAAGATGTACATGCATCAACTGCAAAGGAGATATTCAATATTGATTCAAAACCAGATGATGAACAAAGAAGATATGCTAAAACAATAAATTTTGGTCTTATTTATGGTATATCATCTTTTGGCTTAGCAAAGCAATTAGGTATAGACAATAATTCTGCTAAACAATATATTGAAACATATTTCCAAAAATATAGTGGTGTTAGAAAATTTATGGAATTATGTAAAAAGGAAACTAAAAAGAGTGGTTTTATTCGAACAATCTTAGGCAGAAAAATTTTTATACCCAATATTAAACATACTAATTTTCAAATAAGAAGCGCTGCAGAAAGAACTGCTATCAATGCACCAATACAAGGTACAGCTGCGGATATAATAAAAATTGCAATGATTAACATTGATACGTGGATACAGAAATCTAAATGTCCAGTGAAAATTATTATGCAGGTGCATGATGAGCTTGTTTTTGAAATACAAGAAAATTTTGTTGATGAAGCTGTAGAAAAAATAAATGAGATAATGTCCAATCCTCTTAAATTGAGTGTCCCTTTACTTGTAGAAGTTGGTGTTAATGAGAATTGGGGAGATGCTCATTAGTATCTTGATTTGAAGAATTCCTACTATAAGATATAATAATGTCCTGAGATGAAAAAACCATTTATATTGTTATTAACTACAGCAGCATTAATTTTCTCTAAAGGTATTTTTTCTGCTGATATCAGTAAGGGAAAAGAAAAAAGTGAGTCCTGTGTTGCTTGTCATGGAGCTAACGGTATAAGCGTAAATCCAATCTGGCCAAATTTGGCTGGTCAGCATCCAAAATATATAAAATCTCAAATGCTAGAATTTAAGAAAGGGGCTAATGGCAATAGGAATAATTCAATTATGTATGGAATAACGTCAGCTCTATCTGATGATGATATTGAAAGTTTGGCGCTATACTATTCATCATTAGAAAAGTCAGTAGGAACAACAAAAGATGAATATTTTCAGACTGGACAGGATATTTATAGAGGTGGTGTAATGGAATATAAAATACAAGCTTGTATAGCGTGTCATGGTCCTAATGGGCAGGGCAACTATGCTGCAGGAATACCTTCCCTTTCAGGTCAACATGCACAGTATATAGAGAAACAATTAAAAGATTTCCGTTCAGGAACCAGATCTAATGACCCAAATAAAATGATGCGTAATATCGTTCATAGAATGACCGATGATGAGATAAAGTCTGTTGCAGAATATATACAAGGATTATATTGATGAAAAAAAGTATATTCTTATTTTTAGTCATTACATTTAGTAATTTTATTTATGCTGAAAATAGTCCTCAAAAGTATGTTCAAATTTCAAATTCTAAACAAGCTGAACATGATAAAATAGTTATTTATGAATTTTTTTGGTATGGCTGTCCCCATTGTTTTAATATAGAGCCCACTATTGAAAAAATTGAGTCAAATTTAGACAAAGATACCATTATGATAAAATTACCTTTGGCGCTAAAGGAATCATGGATGAATCACGCAAAGGCTTTCTATTCAATGCAGCAAATGGATATTGATAGTAATTTACATGCAAAGATTTTTGAAGAGATTCATATTAATGGAAATCGATTAGACACCAAATCTAGTTTAGTAGATTTTATAGATGCTCAAGGTTTTGATGGTTCAATTTTTTCAAAGAACTTTGAGTCATTTGGAACTGAAATACGTATAAAAAAAGCTAATAAATTAGCTAGAAAATATCAAATAACATCAGTGCCAACTATTGTTGTAAATGGTAAGTATTTAACAAGTGGTTCTTTTGTCAGTTCTTATGATGAATTATATGATGTTGTTAATTTTTTAGTTGAAAAAGAACGAATTGATTTGAAGTAATTTGGGAGGTAAGTCATGGCAGATATTATTAGTGGGAAAGATGTTGCTGAAAAAATTTTAACAACTAAAATAAAAAATAAAGTTGATGAACTTAAAACTAAAGACATAATTCCTACTCTTGTTGTTATTTTAGTCGGTGATGTTAAAGCGTCAGCGAGTTACGTTAGACAAAAGGAAAAGTTTGCCAGTAAGGCTGGCATAAATTCAGAGGTAAGAAGATTTCCTGACTCAATATCGGAACAAGAAATTTTAGATGAAATCCTGAAGATTAATAAAGACGATAATATACATGGAGTAATTGTACAATTACCGCTTCCAGACCATATATCTGTAACCAAAGTACTAAATAGCATTGATCCATCAAAAGATGTTGATGGTTTTACTCCCACTAATGTAGGAAAACTATTTCTTGGTGAAGAGACCTTGGTTTCATGTACCCCTAAGGGAATTATGCTGTTATTGGAGTCTACTGAAACTGATTTAAAAGGAAAGAATGTTACAGTTATAGGAAGGTCCAATATTGTAGGCAAACCAGTATCTATACTTTGCCAGCAAAAACATGCAACCGTTACAATGTGTCACTCAAGAACTAAAGATTTAACTGCAAAATTATCTGATGCAGATGTTGTTATTGTTGCAGTAGGAGTCCCTAAATTCATACATGGGGATCAAATACCCAAAGGAAGTATTGTTATTGATGTAGGAATTCATAATATTGATGGAAAGCTTTGTGGAGACGTTGATTTCGAATCAGCTAAAGAAAAAGCTTCAGCTATAACTCCTGTACCTGGCGGTGTTGGACCAATGACTGTTTGTGCATTAATAGAGAATACAGTAATTGCAGCAGAAAGATTGTCTCAGTAATTTAGCGCCTGAGAAGATTTGAACTTCTGACCTTTGGCTTCGGAAGCCAACGCTCTATCCAACTGAGCTACAGGCGCAAATTATAGATGATTTTTTTATTTCTTTTAGTATAATCTACCGAAAAGGAAAATAATAAAGGATAATTTTATCAATGGAACAAAAAAGTACTGATGGTCAGTTTTATAAAACAGCAAGCATACTCTCTCTAATAATATTTGTAATACTAATCGTAATAGTTTATTTATCTAATGTTTTTGCTAATCATTCAAAAAGTCATACCAAAAATCATGGTAAAGAATTAAGCCAATTAATAGATGACCGCACTATGCCTATTGGTAGAGTTAATTTAGCTAGCAACCCATCTATAAAACCTAAAATAGAAGTTGCTGTTTCAAATCAAACCAAATCAGGAGAACAAGTTTATAATGAAGTTTGTCTTGCTTGTCACTCTAGTGGTGCTGCTGGAGCACCTATAACTGGCAATAAAAATCAATGGAGCGAAAGGATTGCAGAAGGAATAGATCATTTATATGAGCAGGCAATTAATGGTATTGGTGTTATGCCAGCGAAAGGTGGGAATCCTTCACTTACAGACGATGAAGTTAAAGCTGCTGTAGATTATATGATTGAAAAATCTAATTAATCTTTTAGTTTATTTTCTAATTCTTCAATTTTTAATCTTGTTTTCAGTAGAACCTCTTTTTGAGTATCAAATTCTTCCTTAGTAACTAAATTTAATTTTTTTAGATAATCTTCTAATAGAATTTTGATATTATTTTTCATTTCTTCCTTTAAACTTGGACTCCCTTCAGGAATCAAGGAGTTTATTTTTTCAACTAATTCTATTAATTTATCAGAATTTAACATGCTATCCTCTTGCACGTATTTGGTGCAAAAATATAATAAAATGCATCAAATACATACGTTTTCATTACTAGTTATACTATTTACACTCTACACTAAGTATGTCATTGTTACAAAACACTGGACTAAAATTAAGGAATATGTGGTTGGCATGGATTATGCATAGTATATGACATGCTGGACTACGATTGTTGATAATCGTCCAGCTTTAAATTTAATAAATAGGAGTAATTGGGGAGAGAAATTATGGGAAAAATAATTAAAAATACTGTTGCAGGTTTCTTGTTATTGACAATGTCTGCAACCACAGCGCTTGCTGGTGGAGCTGGTACTGGCGAAGGCAAAGGTATGAGTTCAGGAGGCTCTAGCGCTATTACTTATAATGTTGGTTTTATGACCGCATATTGGTATAGAGGAGCTTTTCAAAATGATTCAGCTATCAATTTTGGTGCTGATTATGAGGCTGGAAATATAAGCCTAGGAACATGGTGGGTAGATGTCGGTGCATCAAGTCTACATGATCCTAGTCTAGAAATAGATTTGTATGGTTCGTATGCCTTTGAAATGTTTGGCATACCCTCACACATCGGAGTAACTGGATATTACTACACAGATGATTTTGATCAAGACTATGAAGAAGTTAATTTTGGAATGGATTTTGGTTTGTTCTCATTTGACAGTGTAATATACGGTGATTATAAAGCTGGTAATGGAAATGCGAGTAAGGACTATGGTCATTTTAGAGTAGATGTTCCGTTGTCAGAATCAATTGGATATAGTTGGCAAACGTTTACTGGTGGCGCACTTCATTATGCGGCACACGAGTTAACATATTCTACAGCTTTCGCGGGAGCGGATGTAGATGTAACTATTGGACGTAATAACGATGGAGGAGCTGGTGCTACACAAAATAGCGATCAAGAAACTGGTTACGCTACTCTATCTCTGTCATATAGTTTTTAATGAAAAGTTATTAAATTTTTAGGAGGACGATTTATCAATGAAATTAGTCATAGCAATAATAAAGCCATTTAAACTCGATGAGGTGAGGGAAGCTCTTTCACAAATTGGTGTACAAGGTATCACTGCAACAGAGGTAAAAGGCTTTGGAAGGCAAAAGGGGCACACTGAACTTTATCGTGGCGCAGAATATGTCGTTGATTTTCTACCAAAAATTAAACTTGAAATAGGAGTTGAGGATGGATTACTTGATAAAACAATTGAGACAATCACGTCAACAGCTAGTACAGGTAAAATTGGTGATGGGAAAATCTTTGTTCTTGATATGCAAGAAGCCGTGCGCGTTAGGACTGGTGAGAAAGGAAACGAGGCTCTTTAGTTAATAAGTTAATTTATTAATTAGGAGAGCCAAGTTATTGAATTGCCACATGCTCAAGTTACTTGTATCTCTTCCTTTCGCACTTCATAAAAGACCATAAACCTGATGGGTAACAAGGCATAACAAAAGGATTTATAGTAATATTCTTAAACTTAACTTTATTTAGAATTTTAACCATTGGTTGAATAATTTTTTTTTCATGTATGATGGGTGAGCCACTTTGTTGGATATAGACCCCATTTATACTTAGAGCCGTATAAATATATCTATAAAAATTTTTTGTAAATAGTTTTTTTGCGATACCAACAGGATCAGTGGAATCAACTATTATAAGATCAAATTTTTTGTTGGTATTTTTGACCCAAATATAGCCGTCTTTAAAAGAAATTTTTATTTTTTTCATAAATTCTTTCTTTATCTTAAAAAATTGAGGAAAATATTTTTTACATAAATCTACTACCATCTCATCAATTTCAATTAAATTAATGGATTTTATTGAATCTATAATACTCAGTTTTTTTACTAACCCAAAATCACCTCCTCCGATAATAAGAATATTTTTTATATTCTTTTTTTGGCTTATTAAATCAAAACACTTGTTGTGATAGCAATGGTGATCTTTTTCTGTGAACATGAAGCATCCATCAAGTAAAAGAACATTTCCAAATTTATTCGACTCATATATTTCAATTTTTTGATATTTAGACTGCTTATTTACTAATTTCTTATTAATGGTTATAGAAAATGCTTTTTTCGTATCTTTATTATATTCAGAGACTATTCTTTTTTTCATAAGGACTATAATATGATATTCTGTCAAAAAATAATATCTAATGAATGTAAAACATAAACATCTAATTGTAAGAGCTGAAGTTTCAAATACACCAACTAAAGGAGAGATGTATCAAATTCTTGAGTGGATGGAAAATTTAATTAAAAAAATTAATATGAAGCTTATGCATGCGCCATCAATTTCTTATGTTGATCAGAAAGGTAATCGTGGAATTACATGTATGGCCCTCATAGAGACTAGCCATATCGTATTGCATATTTGGGACGAAAACAATCCTGGTCTATTTCAACTTGATATATACAGTTGTAAAGATATCGAAATAGACTTGGTTATAGATTATTTTAAAAATTCATTTAATGTTGAGAAATTGCAATATAAATTTTTGGACAGAGAAAATGATTTAACCTTAGTTGATCAAGATTAGACTACACTTTTGTTTTTCTACATTTCTCTAATTCATAATTATATTTAATTTTAGAGACTATATAATCTAACAGTAAACAGGTTCTTTTAAATAACTCGCTTTCTGTTGAATAATTTGCATGCGCAATAAAATCAACTCTTTTGGCATTTAGAAGTTGTTTACATATTTTTATTTGTTTTTTTTGTGATTTTTGGAAGACGGCAATAGAATGACCACCTGCTTTTTTGATTAAAGCCATGCTAGGTACATCTGTCATTCCATCCCCTATATAAATCATGTTGTGGAAAGGTATAGGGCGTTTATTTTCAGGCATGTGCATATTAATGCTTTGGGATAAAACTTCTTTTCCTTTATTAATTCTAAATAAATATTGTGTTTTAGTTGTATCTGTAACAACAATTTTTGGAAAAATAGCATGTCCTTGTCGATTATAAAAATATTCAGATGCAAATATTTTTTTTATATATTTTTTTATAGAAATCCCATTTAATATTTCTGAATGGCCAGCAGATATAATGTAATGAGAGATTTGAACATCTTTAGATAAGTTTTTAACATATTTATTAATAGATGAGAACCATCTTTTAACCCCATTATAGTAGATGATATCTTTACCCATTTTTTGAAATATATTTTTTGAAATTTTAACATTCCTTTTATTTGCTTCATCTAACAAATGCCTCATATAAATCATCATTAGTTCACCACCAGTTGAATTAGATTCCTTTTGGATTGAGTTCCAAAAACTTTTTGATTCAATACCAAGTTTAGGAATTATTGTATACTCTTGCATTGTCTTTGGAGTCAATGTTCCATCAAAATCGTAAACTATAGCAATTTTATTTTGCATCACATTTGTTTAGGTGCTGATATATTAAGCAGCCCTAATCCACATTTTAAAATTTTTTGTACTGCTGCAATAAGGTAGATTTTATTATAATCTATTTTTTCAGTCAGTAGTTTTACATTTGCGTAATAACTATGAAAATCTTGAGATAACTTCTGCAAATAGTGTGTCATTAAATGAGGTTCTAAATTTATAATTGATTTCTCACAGGTTTCTTCAAAAACATTCATTGAGTCGATAAGATTCTTTTCAAGATTATCTTTCAAACTATCTGGATTAAAGTCATGTTTCATATAATCTCCAGCTTCAATTAATAATTTCTCTATCCTGGCATACGCATATTGAATATAATATACAGGGTTATTTTTGTCTTCAGAGATAGCTATGTTTAAGTCAAAATCCAAATGCTGATCTTTTTTCTTGGTGAGATAGAAGAAATTTATAGCATCATTTCCAATTTCATTAATTAGTGTTTTTAGAGTAACAAATTCTCCTTTTCTGGTGGACATAGATATTTTGTCTTTTCCGCGGTATAAGTTTGCAAATTGTATAAGGTGAATATCAAGTTTATCAATATTGTGACCAAGAGCTTTCATTCCTAATTTGATTCTCGGTACATAACCATGATGATCTGCACCCCAGATATTTATAACTAAATCATATTTCGATAATTTATAATCATGATAAGCTAAATCAGAAGAAAGATAAGTATAATCTCCATTTGATTTTATAAGAGGTCTCAGTTCATCTGCAAGCAACATTAAAGCACCTTCATGTTTTTTAGTATGTCCAGAGGAATCAAGTTTCTCTAAAACTTTTTCAACACTTTTATCATCAAATAAGCTATTTTCAAAAAACCAATTGTCGAAAGAGATATCTAGATGCTCCAAATCTTTTTTTATATAATTTTCAATCATGTATTCACAAATTAGTTTAATCCATTTCTTTTTTTCTGACTTATTTATATCTGTAGATACTTTTTTAAAATCTGGATATTTTTTCTCTAACTCTTTTGCAATATCATCAATATATTCACCTTTATATAAATCCTCATCTGATAAATTATCAGACAAAAGGTTTTTGAAAATACTATGAAATAGTAAGTCCATTTGCTTCCCTACATCATTAATATAATACTCGGTATGAACATTATGGCCTTGTAATTTTAGGAATTTAGCAATTATATTTCCATAAATAGCTCCTCTACCATGACCTATATGCAATGGACCTGTTGGGTTAGCAGAAACAAATTCTAAATGTATTTTTTTTGGATTTTTTGTCTTAATTGAGCCCAACAAATTCTTATTGTTTAGAATCTCAGTTACTATATTATTTTTTTTAGTTTCCCGAACTATAAAGTTTATGTATCCAGGTTCAGCTATATCATAAGTAAATAAATCTGTTTTTTTTATTACCTTGACTATTTCTTTTGCTATATCCATTGGGTTTTGATTAAGAATCTTAGCTAATTTCATAGCTATATTAGAAAAAAAATCAGCTTTGATGTGTTTAGCAGTAGCTTGTTGTACTTCAACTAATTTATCTAACTCATCTTTTGAAAATTTTTTTTTCAGCGATTCTATTAACAGATTTTTGAGTTTATTTTTCAAATTAGTTTAAACCTTTTTAATATAAATCCAGAGGGTCAATGTCAAGAGACCATCTTATATTATTAATTTTCTTTTCTACTATATATTCTCTTATTTCTTGAGTTTTTTGTAGTAAAAGTTTTCTGTATGCAGATTTTATTATTAGTTGGAAATAAAATATATTATTTTTTTTGGCCATGGGAGAGGGAATAGGCCCAAAAATAGATATATTTTTCTGCGTGTCAAAAGTATTTTTAACTTTTTGTAAGAATTCCAAGCAACTATTTCTTTTGTATGACCCAATTTTAAGCAGAGCTAGATAGCTATAAGGAGGCAAGTAAGTATTTTTCCTTTCCATTAGCGCCTTTTCTGAAAAACTTTTATAACCATTTTTTAGTAATTCAATAATAAGTGGATGATCTGGTTTCCTAGTTTGTATGATGACCTTTCCTTGTTTTTTTTGCCTGCCCGATCTTCCTGATACTTGAATCATCAACTGAGCTGTCCTTTCAAGTCCACGGAAATCTATACTATGCAGACCAGAATCAATATCTATTATTCCAACAAGTGAAACATTCGGAAAGTCATGCCCCTTCACTAGCATTTGAGTCCCAATAAGTATATCTATCGAACCATCTCTGGCTTTTTCAATAAAGTCATTTAGTTTTTTTGTAGTATTTATATTATCGCTATCAATCCTCAGTATTTTTGATGATGGAAATAGAGACTTTAACCTATCTTCTATTCTTTCTGTTCCAAATCCTAGAGGAATAATTTCACTTTCTTTACAGCAATTATTAAAATCATTTTGATTTTTTTTAAAACCACAATGATGACACCATAACTTTTTTTCATTTGAGTGATATGCCATATATGAATCACATTTTTCACACCTTGAAATCCAACCACATTTTTTACAAAGCAAAGTATGACTAAAGCCCCTTCTTCCTATAAATAATAGTGTTTGCTCTTTATTTTTAATTTGTTGTTTTATTTGTCTAATTAGCTCTGATGATAAACCTTCATCCGGACTATCTTTATTCAAGTCTACAAGAAAAATTTTTGGCAAAGTTGTGGAAAAAAACCTTTTTTTCAATTCTAAATGTCTATATTTTTTTTTCTCACAATTATATAAACTCTCAAATGATGGGGTAGCGCTTCCAAGTATTATAGGCAAATTATTACTTTTAGCCCTCATAATCGATAAATCACGAGCATGATATTTAAATTTTTCTTGTTGTTTTAAAGATAAGTCATGCTCCTCATCTATTATAATTGCTTTTAAATTCTTAAATGGAAGAAAAATTGATGATCTTGTACCTACAATTATATCCAGATTTCCATTTTTAGTATCTAGCCAAACTTTTAGTTTTTCATTCTCTGTTAATGATGAATGGTAGCTATCCACATTGTATTTCAGATATTTTTTGAATCTATTTAAAGTTTGAGGCGTTAAATTTATTTCTGGAACTACAATTAAAATCTGACCTTTTTTAGAGGCTACATAATCAGATATTTTTATATATAATTCTGTTTTTCCACTTCCAGTTACTCCTTCTATTAAAAAACTATTAAATGAATTTAAATCACATTTAATATCCTCAAAAACTTTTAATTGTTCAGAATTTAGTTTTATTTCAAGCTGATTGGACTTATTTTCTTCACAAAATTCAAGTTTTTTAATAAAGCCATTTTCAATCAGTTTCTTTAAAATACTTAAATCATTAGAAGCATTTTTTATATCTTCGATAAATACATTTTTTTTATTTTTAATATACTCATATAATCTCTTCTGGGAAGGTTTATTATCTAATTCACCTATATTTACATTAGAATTAACTAAAAACTTATATTTTTTAAATTTTTCATAATCAATAATTTGCCCTTTACGAAGAAGTGATGGTATAGAGCTAAATAATACCTGACCTATAGGATGTTGATAGTAATTAGAGCCCCAAAGACATAAATCCAGGATATCTTTACCAATTATGGGATCTTCATCAATCTGATTTAAAACCTCTTTCAATTTATATCTAGCTTTTGGCTTGTCATCAAATGGAGTTTTGCCTGGTGAGATTACAATACCAGTCATTTTTCTTTGACCAAATGGCACTTCTACTCTAGTGCCCGGAATGGCTTGTTTTATATTACCAGGCAGCTGGTAATCAAATGTATGATAAATTGGTAAATTTAGGGCAACTTTGACTGAATTAGACATCATTTAATTATACATTTAGTAAGAGTATTTCCTATTGTAGAAAATCTGATTAGAAAAAAATTATCCACAGATTTTGTGGAAAAAACTGTGGATAACTACAGACTTTTTATCAATGGCTATTCAGATTGCTCAAGTTGTTTGGATTGTTCAATTTATAATCAATTTCAAAAAACATATATATTTCAATTATTTATGGAGTATTCATTTTTCTTATTCTTTATATTTGAATTTAAAGCAATGTTTCTTTGGAACTCAAAAAAAATGTTAATAAATCATGGCTTTTCTACAAATTTGCCTCATTTTCACGCAAATATTAATCAAAAATTATTAGTTTTTTAAGCATTTTTCATTTTGTTGTTTCAATTGAGTGCATTAGTAAGTTGTTTAGTTGATTTGAATCGCTATAATCTAAGTTTATGATTACTCAACAGCAAATATTAAGGCTCAATTCAGCCGGAAGACCCACAGGATGGATTAATTATCAGGATGCCGTTAGATTGTACTGTAATGACCAGGTTTCGTATGAGTGTGGGACATCCTCGCTGCTCATAAGAGGGGGTTTTAATAAGATTACTAGCGAGCAAAGCAAGATTCTCCTTAACTCTATTGTAGCTACGCGCAGTCTAGGAAAATTTGATTATTCTTCATTTACACCTACTTTGAATAATGAGACTTTATTTAAAAGAGATAATCATCATTGTATGTACTGTGGTCTTGAATTCATCAAAAAAGAACTATCACGCGATCATATTGTACCCCTATCTCACGGCGGCAAAGATGTATGGACAAATGTTGTAACAGCTTGCAGGAGATGTAACAACGCAAAAGGAGGGAAAACTCCTGAAGATGCAAAAATGCTCTTAATAGCGATACCATTCATACCATCGAGAGTAGAATATATACTTTTGAAGGGAAGAAAGATTTTGGCTGATCAGATGGAATTTTTAATGTCTCATATTCCTAAATCTAGTCCAATATTTGAGAGATACAAAATAGGCTAATATTATTTTAAAATTAATGAATGAATAATAATTCAAACTGTAGGACAGCTGTCCTCTTAATCAATCTTGGAACACCAGATAAACCCGAAGAAAAAGAAGTCAGGGAGTATTTAAAAGAGTTTCTTTCTGATAAAGACGTGATAAGAATGCCGCGTGTGATTTGGTTGCCTATATTGTATACATTTATCTTACCTTTCAGGTCTAAGAAAAGTGCAGAATTATATAAACAAGTTTGGACGAAGAGAGGTTCCCCATTATTGTTTAATACTTATGATCAAGCAGAATGCTTGCAAAAAAAAATGAATAAAAACTATCCTGAAAAGTACCATATTGAATTTGCTATGAGATATGGAAAACCTTCAATTGATTCGGTAATAAAAAAGTTGGAAAGTTTTGGATATAAAAAAATAATTTATATACCTCTTTTTCCTCAATATTCAACGACTACCACTCTATCAATTTTTAAGAAGATTTGTGAATATAAAAAACTATTTACAAATTATAAATTTGTTTCAGATTTTCATAAACATAATGTATATATACAGGCACTTTCAAATAAAATAAAAAGATTTCAGGAAGAAAATGGAAATCCAGATAAGCTTTTATTCTCGTATCATGGAATACCTAAATCCTACATTGGGCCAGATGAGCCCTATGAAGATCAATGTTATAAAACTTCTGAACTTATTGCCAAACAATTAAAAATACAAAAACAGGACTACGAAGTAGTTTTTCAATCAAGATTAGGTAAATCGGAGTGGCTAAAACCATATTTGTCTGAAAGATTAAAAGAATTACCTAATCATGGCGTTAAAAATATACAAGTTTTTTGCCCAGGTTTTGTATCAGATTGTCTAGAAACTTTAGAAGAGGTTGGCGAAGAAGCAAAGGATACTTTTTTAGATTCGAATGGAGAGAAATATAATTTCATCAACTGTTTAAATAATCATGATAGTTTTATTGATGTATTAGAAGATATCATCATAAATCAAGAGAAAGAATTTTAGATAAGAAATTTTTTTAGCTTCTTTTTAATCAATGTCTTTTTTAATTTAGCATATTGAGGTATACCATTCTTATATTGCGGATAGTCTTCTCCTTTTACTAAATTCAATATATATTCTTTGCATTTATCTGAAATACCAAATCTGTCTAGGCTGATGAATTTTTTAGGTAAAGGTTTTTCTTTATTGGCAACATTTTGTAAATTAGTATATCCAATTGACCAAGAATATTTAGCATTCTTCTTTTTAGCCTTTATAGTTAACATAATTTCATTTTTTCCTTGTTTAGCAAATTGAATTGATTTTTTTCCTAATTCAAATGCTTGTTCAACATCAATTTTGGAACCTATATGTCTTGATGCTCTTTGAAGATAATCAGATACTGACCAATGAACCTTATATTTAAGGGATGTGCTTATCAGAGCAGCTAATTTAGGAGCAACCCCACCTAGTTGTGCATGACCAAAGCTATCTCTATCTTTACTACTAGATAAAAATTCCTTTTTCTTATTTCTAATACCTTCAGATGTAACAACAACACAATAACCTTCTTTTTTAACTATTTGATTTACTTTTTGAAGAAATTTTTTTGAATTGAAGGTAACTTCTGGTAATAAAATAATATGAGGTGCATCAGTATTAGTTTTTTTTATAATTCCAGAAGCAGCAGCTAACCAACCGGCATGTCTTCCCATCACTTCTAAAATAAATACTTTTGTTGAAGATTCTGCCATTGAAGATACATCAAGAGACGCTTCAAATGTAGAAACTGCAATATACTTTGCAGCAGTACCAAAACCTGGGCAGTTGTCAGTTATAGGTAAGTCATTATCGATAGTTTTCGGCAAACCAATGCATTTTATATCATAATTCATTGATTTAAAAAATTGTGATAGTTTGAGCGTTGTATCTTGTGAGTCACCACCACCATTGTAGAAAAAATAACCAATATTATGAGCATTAAACACTTCAAGTATTCTCTGAAACTCTCTCTTATTTTTGATAGGATCTTTGAGTTTTAGTCTGCAGGAACCAAAAGCTCCGCCTGGTGTAAATTTTAATTTTTCTAATTCTTTTTTATTTTCTTTCGAAATATCAATCAGTTCTTCCTTTAGAGCACCAATAATACCATTTTTACCCGCAAAAACTTTTCCAAATAAATTTCTATTTTTTAGAGCTGATTTTATTAATCCTAATGCAGTAGCATTAATTACTGGGGTTACACCACCAGATTGAGCATAAAAAATATTTTTTTTCATATAACCTCACACAAGCTTTTAATTTGATTAATCCAAGAATCTTTCTGTCCTAATCTCATTCCTGTTTTTGTCAAAAAACTATCAACTTCTTCAAGATTAACCTCGTGTCTTTCAAACAATTTATTATCACTTTTTATAGTATCAATATATTCCAATGTGGCGAGTTTTTTTGATAAATAAATTATTTCCTTATTTTCAATTATTATATTTACATATCTATGAAATTTTTTCCCTAAATCTGATGAAATTAAATTAATATTATCAAATATATTATCAATATTTTTATATTTATTAATCAAAACAGCAGCGGTCTTTTCGCCAATTCCTGGAGCACCGGGTATATTGTCAACTGAATCTCCCATTAAACCTAAAAAATCAGTGAGGTTTTGTGGAGAGAAACTAAGTTTTTTCTTTAAATCTTTATGATTATATTTTTTATTATTTAAATCCCACCAAAAATCATCATCATATATTGTCTGAAATAAATCTTTATCATTTGTAAGAATTGTATTAGATATCCCATACTTTCTATTATTTATAGACAATGTATTTATTATATCATCAGCTTCATATTTCTCGCTTGCCATATTGTTAATACCAATTAAATTTAGAAACTCTCTACATAATTTAAATTGAATTTTAAGTTCCTGAGGAGCTTTCTCACGATTTTTTTTGTAGTCTGGAAAGATTTTATTTCTGAAGCATGTTCCTAGGCTTTCATCAAATGTACAAACAATTAATTTTGGATTTAGTCTTTTAAGTAAGTTGAGGAAAAATGTGCAGAAACCAAGGAAAGCTGAAATTGATTCATAATTTTTAGTTTGAATTTGTGGCATTGCAAACCAATATTTAAGAACAAAGCCAGTTGTATCCATAATATAAGCTCTATTTTTATTATTTTTATTGTACAATCTTTATGAGGTCCCCAACTTTTGGATTTTTGTCAGGATAATGACCATTGAGCAATCTGAGTTTATCAGATGCAAATTTACCAAGTGGTGATTGTTTTGCTAGGATTTCATAGCTCATACCAGATCTGAACCTAATTACTTTTATTCGAAGCCCCTTTGAATTTTTCACCTCCTCAGCAGACATTTTTGAGAAGGTTTTTACAATTGATTTGGCTGAAGAATCATCAGAAGCTTTAGGGCTTTCTGAAACAAATATCCATACCTTAGGTTTAAACCCTTTCTCTTTAATATCAAATATTGCAGTAAACCTTTTATATTTTTCGGTAAAAGTACTAGATGATTTATAGAACATAGTATGACCTGTTAGTCCATTATAATTAAATTCTTGATTTTCAAGTAATTCATTTCTTTCTAAAAAAGAGGTTTTATTGATACCATCTTCTAGAAATTTTTTTGGTGTTAATCCATTTTCTAAGTCATCTTTTAAAAGTTCATCTAAACTTATAACTAGCTTACTATCTTCTTTTGTTAAAATAATATTTTTTGGATTATTTTGAAGTAACCATGAATCATCAAAACTAAATTTAATAGCCAAATCAGAATGGTAGAATACGTTATTTTTTACATATCCTTCTTCAGGACTTGAACCATAAAGTAGACCATCAATCATTTTTAAAAATTTTTCTTTATTCTTACTTTTTTTATTAGTTTGAAAGTTATTTTCAGCTATAACTTTTTCTATTCTTTTTTCAGTATCTGGATGAGTTGAAAAAATCCCATGATAACCGACCATTGGTTCTCTCCCTTCAGATTCTGCTATTTTATGTTCTAAATCATCTCTAGCTTTCATAACTTGTAAAAAAGATTGCATAGCATTAGGGTTATAACCAGATGCTAATAAATACTCTTTTCCTAGTTGGTCAGCTTCAAGTTCATATTTTCGACTATACCCTCTATTAATCGCCATATTTAAAAGATTAAATGCATTGTTAGTTAACTGACTACCGGGAACTCTTGATGCAACTAAACCAATTAAGATATTTGTTACTTGAGCCGTACTCATTCCTCTTACTGCATGCCTAGCAGTTATATGACCTATTTCATGACCTATAACACCAACAAATTCTTCTTCTGAATTAAAATACGGTAGAATACCTCTATAAAAGTAGACATACCCCCCAGGTGTTGCAAAAGCATTAAACTGCGGGTTATCGATCAATGTAAATTTCCAATTAAGGTGAGGTCTATGGCTATTTTTAGCAATAGTCTCACCTAGCTCTGTAAAATAATTATTAAGTTCTATATTTTTGATAACTTTATTCTCTTCTAGAATTTTAGAATGATATGATGCGCCCATACTGATTTCTTGTTGTTCCGTTATTGTTACAAAATCAGGCATTCCTGATACAGGGTTTTTTGCGCATCCTGATAAAAAGAAGGAAACTAAAACAAAAATAAATAGAAGTTGAAATCTTTTATAAAACATAATTTTATTATATTAGAAGTCCTGTGAGATTTTGCATTTATTTTTTTAAGTTTTTCTAAAAAAATCTTCTAGTTTTGAAAGAGCTTGAGCACGATGACTAATTTTATTTTTTTCAGCAGGACTAATTTCTGCAGATGTTTTTTTATATTCAGGTAGATAGAAGATAGGGTCATAACCAAAACCATTTTTGCCTTTTGGATGTAATCCAATATATCCATCCCAGGAACCAAATGATATAAATGGATATGGGTCTCCAGGGAACCTCATATAGACAATCACACACCTATATGATGCCCTCCGATCTTCAAATGGAACATTAGAGAGCTCATTTAATAATTTTATATTGTTCTCTTCATTTGTAGCATTTTCACCTGCAAATCGCGCCGATTTTATACCTGGTTTACCATTAAGATAATTAACCTCTATTCCTGAATCATCGGCAATAGACCCTAGCCCAGTAGCTTCAGATGCACTTTTAGCCTTTAATAATGCATTTTCAACAAAAGTACTACCTGTTTCTTCTACATCTGGAAATGTTATATCGTTAGATGTAACCAAATCTATATTTGTTTTAGCAAGAATCTTTTTGATTTCATCGATTTTATCGTTGTTTTTAGAGGCAAGGATAATCTTCATATATATCTAATAAATTACAGAGTAATATTGTAAAATTAATAGAGCATTAATAATATAAAAAAATGAAAAAAAATAATCATATTGACAATAAAGGCAATGTACAAATGGTAGATATTGCTGATAAAAAAGTAACTAAAAGAAAGGCAATCTCATCTGGGTTTATTAATACATCAAAGGAGACCATTACTTCTATAAAAGAAAATACAAACAAAAAAGGAGATGTATTCTCTGTTGCTAAAATAGCTGGAATACAAGCAGCAAAAAAAACTTCAGAATTAATCCCCCTTGCACATCCAATAGATATATCAAATGTAAAGATAAATTTTGAAATTATTAATAAAACAAACCAAATTGAATGTGTCAGTGAAGTTACTTCAGTTGGAAAAACTGGAGTAGAAATAGAAAGTTTAATGGCAACACAAATAAGTTTATTAACTATCTATGATATGTGCAAATACTTAGATAAAGCAATGTTAATTTCTGACATAAAACTTATACAAAAAACAGGTGGAAAATCTGGAGACTACAAATATAAAAAATGAAAAAAACTATTCAATATTCAATATCCTTCATTATCTTAATTTTGCTTTCAGTATTTATATATACTTTCTTTTTTTTCAATCCAGATAACTTTAAAGATGAGATAGGAGAGTATATTTCTTCAAAAATACAATATAAATTTACATATGACAGCACAACCTGGAGCTATGATCCAAGCCCTAGTGTTTCCATGAAAGGGATAAAAATTATAGATGATATAGCAATGCCTAATAAAAAGATTATTGATATAGATGAAGCAGTCATTGCAATTTCTAAAGAAAATCTTATGAATCAAGTAATTGATGCAGAAGAAGTTGTAGCTAATAATCTTATTTATTATGGAGTAAATGTTGATGAAATTCTTATGAAAACCTATTCATTAATAAAGTTCAAAAATTTCTCCTCATTGAGTAAAAATAATTCTACAAAAATTTATCAACTATACTCAACGGCAAAAATTGAAGAACAAAATATGCAAATAAATGATATAAAGATTGAATCAGAGTTATTGCAGGCGAGAGGTAAGGGTACAATTAATCTTTCAACCAAGGAAGTTTTATTTAACCTAGAAGGGACTTTGAGAGATCTGCAGAGTATAAGCCACGTAAAATATAAAGAAAATTATCCTCATGAATTGCAAGGAAAAATATTGCCAATAAGAATCCAAGGTAAAATGGATAACTTAAAAGTCTCTATAGATTTGGAAGATATAATTGTTAAAGAAATTATTAACCCTCTTAAAGATAAATTAATTGAAAAGATACAAGATGATATCAAAGAGAAGATTAAATTACCGTTCTAGTGGAACAATAAGTACAAGTAAAAAAATATTGGACTGGTATGATCAGAATGGAAGAAAAAATCTACCTTGGAAGAGCACTGATATATATAAAATATGGATATCCGAAATAATGCTCCAACAAACACAAGTATCTACTGTAATTCCATATTTTATTTCATTTATAAAGAAATACCCAAATTTCAAGAAACTTTCTAAAGCTAATCTTGATGCAATATTAAAATTATGGAGTGGGCTGGGCTATTACCGAAGAGCAGAGAATATTTATAAAACTGTTCAGATTATTGTTACACAATTTAATGGAACTTTTCCAAAAAATTATGATGATATAATAAAATTGCCAGGAATTGGCAGAACCACTGCGTCAGCTATTTTAACATTTGCGGAAATTGAAAATTTACCTATTCTGGATGGGAATATAAAAAGATTATTATCTAGGGTATATGGTATCAATTTAAATACTTTTAATAAAAAAATTGAAAATCAATTATGGAAAATTTCTGAACAAATCATACCTGCTAAGAGGACATCTGATTTCAATCAAGCTTTGATGGATATTGGTTCTCTCGTATGCAAAAAAACTAATCCAATTTGTGATGAATGCCCTATACAAAAAGGCTGCAAATCTTTTAAAAATAATTTCTTTCAATCACCAAAAAATAAAAAAAATTTATCTATAAAAAAGCAGGATATTTGGACTGCATTAATTATTAATAAAAATAAACTTTACATGAAAAAAATTTCATTAGATGGGCTTTGGAAAGGCTTATATTCATCACCTTTATTTATAAATGAAAAAAAAATGACGCTATGGTTGAAACAAAAAAACCTCAAAGATAATCCAGAAATAGAATCAGGAATTTTTAAACATAAATTATCTCATATCGATTTTACATTTAGAGTTAAATTGTTCGAAGTTAAATCTAATAAAAAGCTTATCCTTAGTGATGATAATTGGTATAATCTATCTGATATTGAACATGGTATACCAAAGTTTCAAGAAAAAATTTTAAGTTTATTTAAAAATTAATTATGGCTAAGATTATAACCTGCACAAAATTAAAAAAAGAAGCTGAAGCTTTAGACTATCAGCCTTATCCGGGAGAAATTGGCCTGAGAATTATGAATGAAATTTCTGCTGAGGCTTGGGAAATGTGGGTTAACCACCAAACCATGTTAATAAATGAAATGAGATTAACACCTGTTGATCCCAAATCTAGAAAATTCTTAGAAGAAGAAATGGAAAAGTTTCTTTTTGGGGATGGATCTAAAGCACCAGAAGGTTTTGTACCAGAAAAAAAATAATTTAATAGGCCAGGTAGCTCAGTTGGTAGAGCAGAGGACTGAAAATCCTCGTGTCGGCAGTTCGATTCTGTCCCTGGCCAAAATATCATGAATGCTGAAAATATAAATGTATTATTGAATTCTGCGCTTAAACTGCATAATGAAGGCTTATTAGATCAAGCTAATGCAATTTATGAAAATATCCTAAAAATTGATAAGAAAAACTTTTATGCAAATCATTTATTGGGTGAAGTTTATCAGTTAAAATTCAAAGATTCGCATAATGAGAATTTATTATATAAATCTATTGAATGTTTTAAACAATCTCTTTCAATAAATATAAATAGCCCTGAAACTTGTATTAAATTAGCTTTGTCATTACTCTGGATTGGAGAAATTGAAGAAGCTAATAAATATTTTAAAAAATCTAACTCAATTACAAATACCGAAAAAAATTTTTTAAAAAAAGATCTTGAAAAATTAGATAATAAAAAAGCTATTGAATCAATGATAAAACATGAATTTGAGCAATTAACATATATTGATGGCGACCCAGACGGGATAAGGAATACAAAATTTAGTAGTGATTATTATAATTTTCTAGAACAAGAATATGCAAAAATTAAAAAAGGTAATTTTAAAGCAGAAGGACTCAATGACAAAATAAAATCAAAATTATTAAAACAGCTTTATAATAAACCGCCAAAAATTGTCCAAGAAAATTTTATAAATATAGATAATGATATTTTAAAAATAGAATCAGATTATAAAAATGCAACACCTGAAATAGTAGTTGTAGATAATTTTTTAAACAAAGAAGCATTACATGAATTATATAAATTTTGTTTATCAGCAAATATTTTTAAATATCCATACGCTAATGGCTATATAGGGGCTTTTCTAGAAAAGGGGTTATCTAACACATTTATTTTACAATTGGCTCATAATCTAAAGAATACTTTTACGCAAACTTTTCATAATTTACATCTTACTGAAGCATGGATTTACAAATATGATAGTGAACAAGATGGAATAAATGTGCATGCTGATGATGCTAAGGTAAATGTAAATTTTTGGATAACTCCAGAAGTATCAAATCTTGATGCTGATGCTGGAGGATTGATTATTTGGGATAAATTTCCACAGGAAAACTGGAATTTTGAAGATTATAATTATATTAAGAATAGTACTAATATTAAGCAAATGCTTAATGACAATAATGCCAAACAAATAAAAATACCTTATAAGGAAAATAGAGCCGTAATTTTTAATTCGAAACTATTTCATGCCACAGATAAATATAGGTTTAAGAACAATTTTGTTGACAGAAGATTAAACGTAACTTTGCTATATAGTTAGACAATTCTAGAAAATAAATCAATGCTCTTTTAAAATCACCAACAAAATACTATAATGAGATGATGGAGAACAACCCTTTTAGACAAAAAGCTAGATTCAGATTAGGACAGATAGTATATCATTCAAAATTTGGCTATAGAGGGGTGATAGTAGATGCAGATCCTTATTTTCAAGGTACAGATGAATGGTATCAGAGCGTCGCTAAATCAAGGCCAGACAAAAATAAACCGTGGTATCATATTCTTGTTCATGGGCAAGGCAATGAAACTTATGTTGCAGAAGGTAATTTGTTGCGTGATGCAAGCACAGACCCTATAGATCATCCATTTGTTGAAATATTCTTTGATGAATATGATAACAGTGGGATTTATTCCTTAAAACAGACTTTCAACTAAATAATTACTTATGAAATTTTTATCAAGCTTACTTGAGAAGATTTCTTCAAGTAATACAGAAGTTAAAAAAGAAACCCTGAATTCTTTTGATGATCATTTGGTTTTATCAACCTGTATATTACTTCTAGAAGTAGCTAAATCAGATGACAACTTTGATGAAGCAGAAAAACAAAAAATACTCTCAATTAGCAAGAAAAATTTTGATTTATCAGACGAACAAACAAATTTACTTTTAGATATAGCTAACACAAAAAATGAAGAGATGATTTCGCTTTATGAATGGACATCAAAAATAAATGATTGCTGCACATATTCTGATAAAAAAAAACTAATGGAAGACCTTTGGGAAGTTGCTTTTGCGGATCAAGTTATAGATAAATATGAAGATTATACTATCAGGAAGATCGCTGATTTATTATATGTTAAGCATAAAGATTTTATAAAGGCTAAGATACGCTAATCATTCAATTCTAAAGGTTGCTATTTCACCAAATAAATTAGGGAAATTCTTTGTAAGGAAATTATTTTTTTGATTAACAGTAGTAATTGATTTTTCTAATATCTTGTAATCATTTTCTTCACAAAACACCATAAAATCTTTAATTGTACATAAGTGAATATTTGGAGTTTGATGCCAAGAATATGGTAAATTCTCTGTGACTGGCATTTTACCCTTTAATAACAAATTCAGTCTTGAAGACCAATGACCCATATTAGGAAAAGAGACAATTATTTCGTTGCCAATTCTTAGCATTTCATCTATTAGTTTTTTTGGATCTTTTAAAACTTGCAGTGATTGAGCTAACACTACATAGTCAAAGGATTTTGATTCAAAGTCATCAAGGCCAGCATCTAAATCTATCTGAAGTACATTTACCCCATTTTTAATAGATTTTTTTATGTTTTCAACATCATTTTCAATACCATAACCATGAACACTATATTCTTGTCTTAAAATTTTCAGGAGTTCCCCATCGCCACACCCTAAATCTAAAACTTTTGTAGATGGTTTTACCCAAGAGCTTATTAATAATAAATCTTTTCTAAACATTATTATGGATTTCATCTGTAAATAATTTCATAATTTGAAAATAGTCATTATTTTCCATCAAAAAAGCATCATGTCCACCGCCAGAAATAATCTCAGAATAACTAACATTTTTTTCTGACTGCAATAGCATTTTTACAATTTCTCTCGATCTTACTGGCGGAAATCTCCAATCAGAATTAAAAGAAATTACTAAAAATTTACAGTCTGTTTGTTTTAATTTTTTATAAAATTCTTCGCCAAAATCCTTTAATGGATCAAAATAATCAAGAGCCTTTGTCATTAAGAGATATGTATTTGCATCAAAAGATGAAACAAACTTCTCTCCTTGATATCTAAGATAACTCTCTATTTGAAATTCAACATCAAAATCAAAACCCAATTTTGATTTTTTTAAATCTCTACCAAACTTCTCTCCCATAGACTCATCAGATAAATATGTTATATGCCCCAACATACGAGCTAAAGCGAGCCCATGCTCTGGAGATACTTTTTTTTCTAAATAATTTCCACCATGCCAATTTGGATCTTTCATAATTGCTTGCCTTGCTACCTCATTAAAAGCTATGTTTTGAGCTGTTAGGCGCGGAGCAGCTGCTATAATTATTGAATTTTTAATTAGTGATGGATATTGAATCGCCCACTGAAAAGATTGCATTCCACCAAGACTACCGCCTACAACAATTTGCCAGAAAGGTATTTCTAAATAATCCATTAAGATTTTTTGTACATTTACCCAATCTCCAACGGTAACTATAGGGAAATTAGAACCAAAGTATTTTTTAGTTTTTGGATCAATGCTTGTGGGACCGGTTGAACCATGACATCCACCTAAATTATTTAATGAAACTACAAAGAATTTTTCTGTATTTATTGGTTTATTTGGACCTATCATATTATCCCACCATCCTGGCTTTTTATCATCGTCATGATACCCCGCAACATGATGGTTGCCAGACAGTGCATGACAAATAAGGACGGCATTTGTTTTATCTTTATTTAATTCTCCATAAACTTCATAAGTTATATCAAAACTATCAAGTCCTTTCCCAGACTCAAGTAAAAGTTTTTCTTGGGTTTTCATAACTTTCGGTGTAACCATACCAACTGTATTTTCTTTATTCATAATTAAAAATAATGAATTAATCCAAAAATGGGTCTCACAACCAACATTTCTGTTAATTGAATTAATAAAATCAAAATGATAGGAGAGAAGTCGATTCCTGACATTGATGGTAATAGGTTTCTAATAGGTTGGTATAAGGGGTTGCATAGTTCATTTATTAAAGAGAACAATGGGTTATTATTATATATAAAAAACCAACTCGCTATCGCACCAATGATTATCAACCAAAAAAATATATTTAAAACAGTTTTAAGAAATAAGCCAAATGAAAGAATCAAAATATGAGTTATGTTTAAATCAACATTTTGGAAGAAATAAGGAAAAGTAATTTCTAATCCAATAATAAATATGATTAATAAAACTATACCTAAATCAATACCACCAAATCTTAATGAAATAAATGAAAATGGAGAGATAATGGGTTTAGTTATTTTAACAACAGCTTGACACAAAGGATTATAGAAATTAACACGTGCTACTTCAAATAATAATCTAAAAATCATCATATATTTTAAAAAACCAAGTAAAGTGCCTACTATTAATAAAACCGGATCTGAGAGATAGTTAGTCATTTAACCTTCCTTACTAATAGATTTTGCCTTTTTAAATGCATCAAAAATAGATTCTTCAAGTATTTTTTGAAACTTTCTCTTTTTTAAAGTTCTAAGAGCAGATTCAGTAGTTCCGCCTTTTGAAGCAACCGTTTGTTTTATTTTTTCAATATTGCGAGCATCATTATTACAAAAAAAGGCTGTTCCAAAAAATAGTTCACATGCATATTTATTTGACTTCTCTTTAGAAAATCCAAAATTCTGAAGCACTTTAATGAATGATTGAGTAAATTCAAGAAAATATGCTGGACCACTACCTAGTAGAGCAGTTACTTTATCAATTTCAATTTCTGATTTAACATTATTAACGGAACCAAAGTTTTTCCAAAATGCATTAATTGTATTAAGATTCTTATTAGTCACGTATCTATTGTGATATAGAAAAGTAGCGGCATGCCCAAACTTCGCATTAATGTTCGTCATGACTCTCATTATCGGTAGTGTAGGTATATCAAAATATTTTGATATATTTTCAGATTTAACGCCAGCCATCAAACTCATTATAACAGTTTTAGAATTTATAAAATTTTTTAAATTGGAACATACTTTTATATAGTTTTTTGGTTTTACTGCAATCAATATTAGATCAGCAGAACTTGATACTTCTTCCAAACTCTTTTTAAAGATTATTTTATTTCCTTTTGAAAATTTCTTTTTACTTTTATCAATATCGTAAATAAATACTTTGTTCTTAAATTTATTATCAATCAATCTTTTTAGCAGTATTTGCGTTATATTTCCTATACCTATAATGCCAATATTATTATTCATTTTCTCTCACCAAAAATATATTGACCAATTCTAAGCATTGTAGAACCATTCTGTAATGCACATATATAATCATTGCTCATCCCTATAGATAATGTATCAAAGTTTTTCATTTCAGCAGTAAGTTTTTCAAATGCTAATCTCAGTATAGTATACGAATCTTGCTTTTCCTTCAAAATATTAGTTTTTGATGGAATGGCCATTAAGCCCCTAATTGTTAGGTTTTTAAGTTTAGAGATATTCTTTATAAAACTATTTAGCTCATTAATCTGTATTCCTGATTTTGATTCTTCATTATCAATATTAATTTGAATACAAATATTCATATTCTTATTAATTTTCTGACATTCATTATCGAGGATTACTGCATGTTTTTCTGAGCATATAGTTTGTACCCAATCAAAATACTTGCAAATTTTTTTAATTTTATTTGACTGAATTCTCCCTATAAAATGCCATTCTAAATTTTTTTTTTTGAAATACTCTATTTTACTTAAACTTTCATCAACATAATTTTCAGCAAATATTCTATATCCTAATTTAATAATTTCTGAAATTTCTTTATTATCTTGCTTTTTTGTAACTATGACTAATTTAAAATTTTCATAAGGATACTTTAAATGGCTTTTTATTTCTTGATCCAGATTCTTTAATTTTTCAGAAAAACTTTTTTCCATCAATTCTATTTTCTATTTTTAAAAATTAAAGACATAATTGCCATTCTTATTGCGATTCCAGAAGAAACTTGATCTAAAATTACCGAATTCTTCCCGTCTGCTACCTCAGAATCTATTTCTATTCCTCTATTAATTGGTCCAGGGTGCATGACTATTACATCTTTTTTTGCTGATTTTAGTTTTTTTTCAGTAAGCCCATATGCCTTATAGTATTCATCAGTTGAAATTAATGCCTCATGCATTCTTTCTTTTTGTAATCTCAGCATGATAATGACATCTGCGTCATTTATGCCTTCTTCTAAATTTTCTACATAATTGGCCTTTAACTCATTAATATTTTCTGGCATCAAATTTTTCGGTCCAACCATATTTATATTCTTCACTGAGAGAATTTTAAGTGCTGCAATCGTAGATCTTGCTACCCTTGAATGTAAAATATCACCTACGATTGATATATTTAAGTTTTTAAATTCACCTTTATTCTTTTTTATTGTATACATGTCAAGCATTGCCTGAGTAGGATGGGCATGAGAACCATCTCCAGCATTGATAACAGCAATATTTTTACCAACTTCCTCAGCAATATAATGAGAGGTACCAGATACTGAATGCCTAACAATAAACATATCGCAGTTCATAGCCTCTAGTGTTTTAATCATATCAAGCACAGACTCACCTTTATTTGTGGAAGAGTTAGCTACATCTATATTTATGAAATCAGCTGAGAGTCTTTTTGATGCAAGTTCAAATGTAGTTTTTGTTCGTGTACTAGGTTCAAAAAATAAATTAGCTATTGTTTTACCATTTAAATCATTAAATTTTTTTATTTTTTCATTTTCATAGTATTCTGCGAGACTGATGATTTCATCTATATGTTCTAATTTTAGTGATTCAACATTAAGGAGATGTATGAGTTGATTTTTTGAGTTAAATTGGATTTTATAATCAAAATTCATATTATCAACTTATCATATTTTCATTGAGCCAGCTTTGCAAGATTATTGAAGCAGAGACATCATCTAAATGGTATTTTTTATTTATTTTTTCGTGATTTTGCCTCATTTCTCGATATAAACCTTTGCTTTCTTCTGTAGTATATTCTTCAGAATATTTTATAATTTTCAGCCTGTCACTATATCTTTCAGATAACTGTTTATTGAAAGAGTCTAGAGCCCTAGTGAAATTATTTTCTTTTTTAACTGCAGGTTGACCAACTATTATGATTTTAGGTGACCACGTTATAATTATTTGATCTAATTCATTCCAATTAATAATATTTCTTTTATTATAGATTATTGCTAAGGGAGATGCTTTTTTTGTGATATTTTGACTAATCGCTACTCCTATTTTTTTTAATCCAAAATCAATACCAAAGAAAACTCCTTCATCATTTTCAGAATATTTATTACTCATAATTGTAATATGTCTTTATAGTATTAATAAATTCTTTTGCAATTTTTTTACTCAGGTCATATTTAGTCTCTTTATCAATTTCATTTATACCTGATGGAGAAGTTATATTGATTTCAGTAACATAGTCACCAATCATATCAACTCCAGCAAGGTAGATTCTATTTAATTTCAGATAAATTCCAATTTTTTTTAGAAGTTCTTTATGTCGCTGTTTTATGTTTCTAATAAAAAACTTTCCACCATAAGCTAAGTTTGCACGGAATTCATTTTGTGGTGGAAATCTAACTAATACTTTTTCATAAGGGATTCCATTGTAAATAATAATCCTTGTATCTCCTTTATTGATCTCCTTAATAAATTTCTGTACCATGACAAGCTTTTTTCCTTCATTTGTTATTTTTTTAATTGTTTTATTTATATCTTTATCAGTGTACTTAACTAAAGAAATTAGTTTGCCAGCCATTAAATTTAATGGTTTTATTACAACCTTTTTTTGTTTCTGAATAAAATTTTTAATAGTATTGATATTACTAGCTATAATCGTAGGAAGTTTCTTTTCATTAAAATTAACACCAAGAATCTTCTCATTAAAATCTCTCAAAGCTTGAGGAGAATTAACAACTAAAGTTCCATTATTTTCGACATAATCTAATAAATATGTAGAGTGTATATAATTATCATCCACGGGCGGGTTTGTCCTAAATAACACACAATCAAATTTATTAAGATTGACTTTCCTAGATTTTGATATTGTAAAATATTTTTTTTTGTTTCTTGAAACTTGAATTGTTGAAGAGTCTGCAAAAACCTTTTTATCTTTGAGATATAAACTCTGTGACTCAATATACTCAATGAAACCTTTTTTTTGTAATGCTAACATTAGTGCAAAGGTACTATCCCACTCAGGATTGATTGTTTCAATTGGGTCCATAATAATACCAAATCTAAACAATCTAATCTCCAAGATTATAGATTTCTTTTGCTGCAGCTAATATAGCTAATCTTGCAATAACACCATAAATATAGAATTTATTTGTTTCAGAATAAATTGCCTCATCAGAATTTGGAGTTAAACATGCATTCTTAAAAGGTATTGGATGAAAAATCATACCTGGGGCATTTAGGTTTTCAGAATTATTTTTCATATTATGTAATCTATAAAATCCTCCTACAAGATTACTTCCAAATGAATATATTACTGGTTCCGCAACATGATCAGATGGTTTTAAATGTTCATAAGAATATATCCCTTCCTGTAAAATTACTCTATCTAATTTATTACCACCTTTGATTCTTGACATTTTTGTACGTTGTTTTCGGTTTAAATTTTTTAACATTTCTAAGTTATCAACTCTCATTATACCCATACCATACGTACCCGAATCAGCCTTAATCATTATGTATGGTTTTTCATTTATGGAATATTCATCATATTTTTTTTGTATCAAGTTAAACAGCTTATTAGCATTGTATAATAAACAGTCTTCACCTTGTTTGGTTTGAAAATCTATCTCTCCACAGTTTCTATATTGTGGTTCCAAAAGCCAACCATCAATATCAAGAATTCTTGAAAAACTATTCACTATATCGCTGTAATAGTCAAAATGTATTGTTTTCGATCTGTTGGACCATCCCATATTTTTATCTGGTAAGACAGGTTGTTTGATACCATTTAGAAGAGAGGGAATTTCATCTGATAAATCATTATTAAGAATGATAACATCAGGAATATAATCCCCTAGAACTAAATAATCATTTTTTCTTATAATATTTTCTTCCGCTAAACTAATAGTTTGATTATTTGGTATTTTAGCAACACGTACTTCATAACCAGATTTCTTTATTAAATTTATAAGAGCATCTAAACTTTTTAGATAAAATTTGTTTCTAGTATGATTTTCTGGAATTATTAAAATCTTAGAAATATTTCCTGAGACCCTTTCTAATACATGTTGTATTGCTGAAATATAAAGAAATTCAAAATCTTTATTTAGATTATTAAAGCCAGCGGGAAATAGATTTGTATCTATAGGGGCAATCTTAAAGCCAGAATTCCTGATATCTATAGAGCTATAGAATGGAGGAGGGTATTTAATCCACTGTCTCCTGAACCATGTTTCAATTTGATTATGATGTTGTATGATGCATGAGTGAAGGCTCTGATCTATAAATTCTTTTGTATATTCAACTGTAATTTGCTTGCTCATTTTAATAATCAGACGTTTCTTAATAGTGTTTGTGCTACGATAGCTGCTGTTTCTGTTCTAAGAATTCTATCTCCTAAACTTATTATATTCCAATTTTCTTTAGTTGCATCTTCTATTTCTACATCATCAAATCCTCCTTCTGGACCAATCAAAAAAATAATGTTGTCAGCCTTAGAGTCATCAGGAATCATCTTTCTACCTGACTGATGAAATATTATTTTATGTGAGCTTTTAAATTTTCTATGAGTTAGAGTTTGATGAAAACTCATTGGCTCAGAAAGTTCCGGTATAAAGAGACCATGTGATTGCTCAGTAGCATGAATTATAATTTTTTTCCAGTGACTTATTTTTTTTATAT
>MDSZ01071788.1_pt1 | contig 33125 bp, 32 predicted proteins | sample 811201 | NCBI WGS metagenome assembly MDSZ01 (sample SAMN05326647, study PRJNA326480) | marine metagenome | isolation source: seawater | place: Indian Ocean: North | collected 2010 | reverse complement strand
TTACCTTTTTTTAGATCAATTGCAGGTATAATGTTCATGATGAAAAAAATTCTTATATTTGAGTATATTACAGGTGGAGGTCTTATTGAAAATAAAGTTAATAGTAGTTTACTCTTTGAAGCTCAGCTTATTCTTAATTCCCTCATCAATGCAAGCAATTATAAAGTAGATTTTTTTTGTGATTACAGACATAAGTTTAAAAACAAAAAAGGCGCGATCGTTGTATCCCAAAATAACTCTAAGATACTATATGATGGTGATTTTATAGGTAAATATGATTATTACTTACCAATATGTCCAGAAAATGAAATGATTCATTACAACTATGTAAAAAAAATAAGTTCTCTAGTAAATAATATCAATCTCTCAAGTATTGAAACAGTTCTTAATACAAGCGATAAATTAACTTTTAAAGAAATTTGTAATAAAAAAAATTTATCTAATCCTGATCTTTATACCTCCAGTAAAAATGACCATCTATATGTTGTAAAAGATAGGATTGGTTGTGGATGCATGAATACCAGAATTGTTAAAGACAATCGCACTCATATGAAAGATAAAATTATAGAGAAATATATACCAGGTCAAAGCTATAGTATTAGTCTACATGTATCCCTTAAAAGTTATCATATAATGTCCATTAATAAACAAATAATTCAAAAGAAAAAAAACTATATTAAATTGAAAGCTTTACTAGTAAACATCTATCCTACATTTAGAGACCATTTATACAATTTTATAGATAACATCTTATGTACTTTTCCAAATCTAAAAGGTTTTATTGGAATAGATTTTATTGAGTACAAAGGAGAGCTTTTCTTAATCGAGATAAACTCTAGGTATACAACTTCTATGTCTCTTATTGAAAGATGCAAAAGAAAAAATCCATTAGATTACATATACAATATAGAAGATAACAATGCAGGAAAATCATGTCGAGTAGAATTAATTTAATTAAGATTGGCTGGGATCTAGGGGGCGCTCACATAAAGTATTGTGTTGAGTCTCAAGCATCTAATGTTATTTGGTATGATGTTATTGATTTTGACTTTTGGAATGATTACGCTAAATTGAGTTCGCTTATTATTAGTATTTGTAAAAAATATCATAAAAATGGATCTTTAATAAAAAACTATTTCACAATGTCAGCAGAGATGTGCGATTGTTTTGATAGCCGTACAGCTGGAGTAAAATATATTTTGAATCAAATAAAAAAAACCAAATACCGTTCGTATATATTTTCGAAGTATGGTCTAAATGAATTAAATAGTAGAGATAAAATCAATATAGATGATGTTGGATCTTTTAACTGGTATGCTTCCGCATTATATACAACAAAAATTATGGATAATGCAATCTTAATTGATTTTGGGTCAACAACATGTGACTTTTCCATAATTAAAAATGGAAAAATTCTTAATAAAAGGAACTCAGACCTTGATGGAATACTTAACAGAGAACTTCTTTATACTGGCTGCTCAAGAACACCAATATATGCACATATTAATGAGATAAAATTTAGAAGTCATAGTTACAAAATCATTCCAGAGAACTTTTCCTCCATGTCAGATATAAATATAATTCTGGGTAAGTTAAGAAAAAGAGATATTTACTCAAAGTCATCAGATGGATCAAGTCATTCATTGTTACAATCATACAAACGTATCTCAAGATCTTTTGGTTTTGATTATGATAGATCAAAAAAAAGCCTTGTAAATTATTTATGTTTAAAAATCTATAACAATCAAGTTGATTTAATCAATAAAACATTATCATTTCACTCAAACAAATACTTTAAAAATTCTAAATTTACTGTTGTTGCACTAGGACTAGGATCAAAAATTATTTGCAATATGTGTAAACAGAATAGGTATGACTATCTAGATATAAGAGATATACTAAATGAAAACATAGTTAATGGTGGTTATTTATCGAATCTTTTTCCTGCATTCGTTTTAAATAGGTTAAGTTAATGAACTACAAATTACATCAATTAGATTTTTCGATTCCAGCTCAACAAGTATTTGAGATAATTAAGAATGAAGACTGGTCTGTTTTTTTAAATAGTAATAACAAAAAGTATCCAGATCAGAGATTTGATATACTATCTGCTAGTCCGAAACAAAAAATTGTTTTCTCAAATGAATGTACTTACCTTATAAATGAAGACCAACAACCGAAAAGAACTGACTTATGCCCATTTGAGCTACTCCGAGAGGTAATGAGCAAGTATAAATCTAATACTGACTCTGATATACCTTTTTCTGGTGGAGCAATAGGTTATATATCTTATGATTATGGTAATCATGTACATAATATTCAAAATAAAAATGATTATTTAAATTATCCTCTTTTTGCATTTGGAATATATGATTGGGCAGTAATCTATGATTATACTCAAGAAAAATCATTTCTTCTTTATCATGAAAAAAATACTATTACTGAAAATATTATAAATAATTATAAAAAGAGCTCTGAAAGTAAGCTAATACCATTTCAACTTACCTCTAGATGTGAGTCGAATATGAATTATGATTTATATGAAATGAAGCTTCTTAAAATACTTGAATATATTAAAGCAGGAGATTGCTATCAAGTGAATCTATCTCAGATGTTCTCTCTTAGTTATGAAGGAGATGAATTTAATCTCTATAAAAACTTAAATAAATCTTTTGCATCACCATACTCTGCATACATAAATTATCCATTTGGAAAAATATTGTCATTCTCTCCTGAAAGATTTTTATCAATCAAAAATAATATTGTTGAAACTAAACCTATCAAAGGTACTAGACCAAGATCTGATGACCCAACCATAAATCAAAAAAATATTGATGATCTTAAATCTTCCCAAAAGGATAAAGCTGAAAATTTAATGATAGTAGATTTGCTTAGAAATGACTTAGGAATGAACTGTAAAAAAGGTAGCGTTAGGGTAGATAAGCTTTTCGAAATAGAGACTTTTGCAAATGTACATCATTTAGTAAGCACCATAAGTGCAGAAATTGATAGTGAATCAAATATATATAATTTAATTAGAGATGCTTTTCCAGGTGGTTCAATCACTGGAGCACCTAAGTTGAGAGCAATGCAAATTATTCAGGAACTAGAGCCTAATAATAGATGTATTTATTGTGGTTCTATTGGGTATATAAGTTTTGATGAAAAAACCGACTTAAATATCTCAATCAGATCGATGCTGTCTAAAGACAATAATTTATACTTTTGGGGTGGGGGCGGAATTGTTAGCGATTCTGATATTCGAAGTGAATACAATGAGACAATATCTAAAGTCAAACCGCTTCTTGATATATTTTCTGACTAATTAGTTTAAATTCTTTCAAGACATTCTGGGTTGTTATTGGATCAATGTCGTCTCGTTTAGAATTAGAGCATAGAGCACCTCGTAGACCTATAAAATTAGGTTGTAACGAGAGCGCATCCTCAAATCTGATCGATGTCAGAGAACCAGATATCCCGCAAAATTTATTAGACTCTTTACAAGACTCTATGAAAAATTTCAATGCGTCTGTCGACAAGATATCAAGAGTAGATTGATTATTTTTTGATGCTGTATCTATCATTAGCCCATCATAATTAAGCTTAAGTATTTTCTTTATATCTGTATTGTTATTTATCAGGTCTGCGAATATCACTCCAACCGTTTTGATAGAGTAATCTTCCATCGACTCTAGAAAATAATTATGTTCTTTCAACAGGTTGACATCAAATACCCCTATTTTTACATATTGAATACCCAACTGATCTAGGAACTCCACTCTCCTTATTTGCTTCTTTGTTAAAGGGCTAGAATCATTACCTGCGGTAACGCTGAGATTATGATCACATAAAATTTCAGTAATTTTTTCTATACAGCTGTCTCCAACATAACCGAGAGCACCATCATTCACATTCTTGATATCAATAATATCAAAGTCGAATTTAGATATTATTTCAGCTTCATATTTATTCTTTACACTTGCGAGGATTTTAGTCATTTTGCAAAGTACTCCTGAATTTTATCCTCTATCCAGCTCCATGCTAATTTTTCAATCTCTCCGCCAGTTTTATCTATTCCAATTTTTAAATACTCGTATTCTTTTTTTACTTTTTTATCATCAATCATGCCTAATCTTGTTGACAGTACTGCTAGTTCAATAACTGAAAACTGAGCTCTATTGAACCCCATAAATGGTCTCAGATTACATTTATTATGAATATTGCAAATAATCTTTGGTCTGAGTTCGTCCTCAATAATATTCGAAACATCTATGTTCATATATGAATTTGAATTTGAAAGGTGAGCAACTTCCTCCTCCGATTGTGCACTCAAATCCCATTCCTTCTTTCTTCCTGTAACTATTCCAGCAAAAACCCTTACATCATCGATAAAATTTACTGTTGCTTTTTTTGTCTTGATAAGATTATCTAATGTCTGTGAGGGTCTGAATGGTGATATCTGAACACATTCCTGATCTGCATGATCAACAATCTTGATTCCCATTGGGGCAATGTGTACTTCCCCGACTTCATTTACTGTTGTTACTATTACCTCATGAATCATTTTCGTTTCTTGAAAGTAGGACCTAATTTTTTAGTCTCGATTTTATTATCGACTTTTTTATCAACTAAGCAACCCCAACTTAACTCCTCATCCTGCTGATATTCTTTTTTCAATTGATACGCAATCTGAGCTCTTGCAAGTTCTACCCCTAAATAAAATGCATGGCCCGAGTCATCACCTATGTCTAGGTATTCGAAGAAATTAAATGGATCAGAAAAAATTTTATAAACATATTTGTTAAATAAGTGTATACCATCATCGTTCACATATATTCTATAATTTTTATCTTTAATGTTACTTTGCATTTCGGTGAGCTCATCAGAGCAAAAAGTGTATTCTTTATGTCCATGATTGACTAAAAGACCATCATTTATATGTTTAGGTGTTAAGTTATTCTCAGATGCAGCATGGATAATTCTCCTCGCTAGGTCTGTTTCCCTGATGACAGTTGAGCAATGTCTACTAACCTGCGTAGTAAGTATATGGTTTAATTTGAGCTCTTCAATGATGCCTAGCATAATCATATTAATCCCAGATGTATCAGCATGAGTTAGTTCTGTAATGTTACCTAGCCCCATCATAATATGGATATCAGGATATTTATCTCTGAGGTTTACGTATCTCACTAGGCTTTCTGTGAATCCATATGATATTGGATCAAGTATAGGATCAGCAATAAATATTAATTTATCATCTATAGCACGGTCAATTAGCTTATAAAATTCTGGAATGTTATTATCTGTTGGGATCAAGATTGGGTATGAATCTAAATTTTCAAGTATGTGATATGTTTCTGATTTAACACTCAGTAGATAATCAGCGCCCGCTTTCGAACCACGAATAAGCTCATCAGTATTATGTGAGTCAACGCTGACATAAAAATTTCTTTTTTTGAGCTCTTGGATAATCTCCTCAAGATGAGGGAAATCCTTGTTTGGTAGACAGCCAATATCAATCACGTCTGCACCTTCAGATCTATAGAATTCTGCCTTTTCAATAACTTGGTCAACACTCAAATTTAACGCATCTGTTATTTCTCCGAATATTGACGTTTCAAACTTTGATAGATCATACTTCACAGGTTTTGCTCCAAAAAGAAGTGGTAGATCTTTAAGTTCATCAGGGCCTCTTGTAATCTTTTTACATATTTTCATTTCAAGAGCTTTAATATCTCCTCGTACCCTCCCAGGTATGATTATTTCATCAAAGCCATTGACATCACCAATTCTCCTCTCAATCATGTCTGTAGTTAGAAGTGCAGCAACATTTACATTTAAGTTTCTTATTTCATATGAAAATTTTTTGTCCTCTATACTATCAATTATTGTTTTAAGGCCTTTCTCTGCTAGTTTTCCAGTTATAAATAATATTTTATTCATTTAGCTAACTTCGCGAGTTGTTTTTTCAAAGATTTTACATTATCTACAACAATTACATTCTTGAACTTTTTAAGAGTTCTATAGTTTTTCAGGTCAATATCTCTTGGATATAATGTTACAAGCTTTTTTGGTGCTTGGGTAATTACAACGGGTTCTGTGTCACATGCAAAGACTAATGATTTCACTTCACATTTACCAGCCTGTGCAAACATATTTGTTACAAGAGTATCCGAAATACCTTGTGCCATCAAAGCTATTGTATTGGAGGTTGCCGGAGATACAACCACGAGTTTATAGACTGATTCATACAATAAGCTAACTGGAGATGCACTAGATGTGACGTCTTTAAAAATTTTAATTTTATTTTTTTTGAAAATAGATAGATCATAGTCATACCATTTGAGAACTTCTTCACCTGCTTTACTTAAATATAAATCTATATTTTCCAGAGTTAACATTAAGTCAATCGACTCTTTCAAGTAGTGACCTGAACCAGTTATACACCAAGCTATTCTTTTTTTATCCATAAAGTTTGTCTATTATCTGCCTATTTTTTTTTATATCATCTTTTGAATTGATGTTGATAAACATCTCATCATCTTTTTGGAAGAGGATTTCCTTATAACCGCAAGCAGTATACCATTTATCAATTTTTCTCTCTCCTGTTTCTAAAAATATATTTAAGTTTTCCTTTAGCGATCCACTTATTCGAGCATAAACAGGCTGCAGTCTATCTCCGGTCTTGGCTACCAATATATGTTGTTCTGTAGAATAACTGATAAATTTTTCAAAATAGCCCTCACTAATAAAGGGGCCATCACAAGGGAGTATGATGACATATTTATTTTTACATTTTGATAAAGCTGTATAAATACCAGAGAGAGGTCCTTGATAATTATCTAATATATCTGAATATATATATGGATGTAATTTTTCATAATACTCCTTATTATTGTTGGCAATAATGAACACGTCATTTGAGTATTTGCATGAGATTTTAATTATTCTAGATAAAACAGATAATCCGTTGAACTTCATTAAGCCCTTATCTTCATAGCCCATTCTGGATGATTTTCCGCCAGATAAAATAGCTATAGATAATTCATCTTTTTGTAATTTAGTCGACATTACAATATTATAAGCTGATAATTTTAAATAGATAAGTTATATAATAGAATATGAAAATTTTCTTGGCGCCAATGGTTGGAAGAACCGATAAATACTTCAGAAAACTAGTGAGAATAATCTCTCCGAATATTATTTTGTTCACTGAGATGATTACAGTAGATTCTTTGATCAGAGGAAATTTTAGAAATTATACTGTCAATGACACCGAACACCCACTGGTAGCACAGATAGCAGGTAATGACTCAACTAAATTTATGGAATGTGCCCAAATTCTAACCAAATCAGGATTTGATGAAATTAACCTTAACATTGGTTGTCCAAGCGCAAAGGTAGTTAAAGGAGGTTTTGGGGCGTGTCAGATTATAGACCCGATTAAAGTTGCTGATTTTATAGAATCCATAAAATCATGTACACATTTACCTGTATCGATCAAGACGAGGCTAGGCTTAGGTTTTGATCAAAATCTAGATGATATAATAAAATTTATTAGAATAACCAGTAAAGCTGGCTGCGAAACTTTTTACATTCATGCACGAAACGCTATCCTTAATGGTTTATCTACAAGGAAAAATAGATCTGTACCACCATTAAGGTATGATGATGTAATGAAGCTTAAAGAAACATTTCCATATTTAAAGATTTATATCAATGGAGGTATAGTTAATATGGAGAACTTAAATAAATTAATGACAATTTATGGGGGTGTCATGTTAGGAAGAAAAATATATGATGACCCAATGTTTTTAAATGATATTGAAAAAAATATTTTTTTCTCCGATAGTAATTTATCTACTCATGACGTTATTTGTAGATATATAGATCAACTTGATCCAGAAGATAATCAAAATAGGTTATATGTACTTAAGCATCTCACAAACTTATATAAAGGGACATGTCATGCGAAAAAATGGAGAAAATTTTTGCATTCAGTGATAAATTCAGACCAGCCATTACAAAGTGTAAAGAATTTTAATTATAGGAATAAAAATGAAGAAAGAAAAATTAACTGCTCGCAAAGCCAATATTGATAGACTTTATGAGGAATCAGTTCAATGCCCAGAATTCGAAGTAAGTTTCATTAAGAAGATATTCAAAAAATATTATAATACAAAGTGCAGGAGTTTAAGAGAAGATTTTTGTGCATCGGCAATGATCTCAGCAGAGTGGGTTAAAGACCATAAAGATAATTCATCTATCTCAGTAGACTTAGACAAAAGGATGATAGATGCAGCAAAACAGACTGCGGCAAGAAAATTAGATGACGAGCAAAGATCTAGAATGAAGATTAGGTACGGTGACTCATCAAAATTCAAGGGAGACGCTGTAGACTGTGTTCTTGCTACTAATTTTAGCTATTATGTTTTTAAAGACAGACAAAAGCTAATTAAGTATTTTTCTAATGCACATAGTCAGCTTAAAAAGAAAGGAGTATTCATGTTAGACGCATTTGGCGGATATGAAGCACATCAGCTTCTAGAGGAGAGAACTAAACATAGCAATTTCACCTATGTTTGGGATCAATCTTCATTTAACCCAATAACGCATGAAATTCAGTGTTACATTCATTTTGAATTCCCAGACAAAACTAAAAAAACCCGTGCATTCAGTTATAGTTGGAGACTTTGGATGTTACCAGAAATCCAAGAGTGCTTAAAAGAAGCTGGATTCAGATATGTAGATGTCTATATGCAGGGTTGGAATGAGGAAAAGGACGAAGAAACTGAAAGATTTTACAAGGTAACAAAGTGCGACGCAGATCCTGCATGGGTGGCTTATCTAATAGCTAGAAAATAGATTGATAACTTCGATGTAACTCCTATAATACACTTGAGAGTTAGTTATACGGTCGCTGTATTAATATACAGAGGAAAGTCCGGGCTCCAGGGATCAAAAGCGCCAGGTAACACCTGGGAGACGTGAGTTTTGGAGAGTGCTACAGAAAATAACCGCCATTATTGGTAAGGGTGAAAAGGTGGGGTAAGAGCCTACCGCTGCTTAGGTAACAAAGCAGGCATAAGTAAACCCCGCTTGGAGCAAGGCAAATTTGTGATTCCATCCCGACATAATCACATGGTTGCTGCTAAGAAGGCATTGGTGACAATGACTCAAGATAAATGACCGTACACGACAGAACCCGGCTTACAAACTAACTCTCACTATTCAAATAATCTATCTAAGTAATTGATAATTATCATATTATCAAATATCGCTCAATCTAATAAAATCATTAATTTAGCTACATATATGCTTGCATATATTAAAAATAAGTCATATAGTGTTGATAAATGGCAATATTTGTTATTTTGTGGAGAAATATGGAGAATCTATTTAAAGGTATTCACAATCTGAGTCTTGATTCAAAAGGTAGGCTAGGGATTCCTGTGAAGTATCGAGATCACATTATAGGTTTGCTTAAAGGTTCCATGGTAATAACTATCGATACAGAAGAGAGATGTTTGTTGCTTTACCCATCAAACTTCTGGTCTAAGATTCAGGACAAGATCAGTAGTTTGCCATCTTTCAATAGAAACGCCCGAAGAATACAAAGGCTACTGCTTGGTCACGCCGAGGATATAGATGTCGATTCTAGCGGTCGTATTCTAATTTCAAAACCTCTTCGTGAATATGCTGCGCTAACTAAAAAAGTTATTCTGATAGGGCAAGGAGAAAAATTTGAAATTTGGGATCAAAATGCTTGGAATCAAAATGTTGATAAATGGAGAGACGAGGCTACCTCGATTGATGACGCCGAAGCATTAGGTGATATTAGTATATGATAAATCAAAATAATTATAAAATATTGGGTGTAGACGTCAGTGATGATATGTCAGTCATTAAATTAGCCTTTAGAAAACTCGCATCTAAGTATCACCCAGATAAAAATAATGATAGCGATGAATCAAATAGGATTTTTATTCAAATTAAATCTGCTTATGAAGATATTAGAGAGCATAAGAAGAATGAATAACATAGATTTTCACATTCCTGTTATGAAACATGAGGCAGTGGGTCAATTAATTACTCACAAGGGAGGAATATATATAGATGCAACTCTTGGATATGGTGGACATACAAAACAAATACTTCGCGAGACTACTGAAAGAGCTAAATTATTTGCAGTAGACAAGGACTTAGAAGCGATTGAATTTAATCAAAGAGAATTATCGAGAGATGAGAGGTTTACCCTAAAACATGGATGTTTCTCCTCTCTGGATGAGTATTCCAAGACATGGAATATTCATGGTTCCGTAAATGGAATTTTATTTGACTTGGGAGTATCCTCTGCTCATTTGGATAATGCTGCTAGAGGGTTTAGTTTTAATAAGCATGCTCCTCTTGATATGAGATTTAATACAACTGATGGCAAAAGAGTATCTGAATATATTAATGAATTACCCGAAAACGAAATAGAGAGGATACTTAGAGTATATGGTCAAGAAAAGTATTCAAAAAGAATTGCAAGAAATATCATTAAATATAGGCAAAAAAGACCAGTTGAAAACACATCAGAACTTGTAGATATCATTAACAAATCTGTGATAGTTAATGATAAAAATAAACATAATGCAACAAGGTCATTTCAAGCACTAAGAATATATACCAACAAAGAGCTTGATGTTTTGAGGGAAATTTTAGAAAAGTCGTATGATATTCTCGCACCTAAAGGAAGATTGGTTCTAATCACATATCATTCACTTGAAGAGAAGGTAATAAAAGATTTTCTTGTTTTTACTGATAGCAATTTATCAACACCAAGAAAAATGCCTATAGAAAAAGATTTATTAAAAAAAATGTTCAATATAATAAAAAAAATTAAACCATCTGAAGAAGAAATTAATACTAACCCACGATCAAGATCTGCAAAAATCAATGTTCTGGAGAAGCAGCAATGAACTTGGTATCGTCATTATTATTGATAATGTTGATAACCGCATCTGCATTCAGTGTAATTTTTATAAAATATCAAAACAGAATACTAAATATAGAAATTTCTAAAAATGAAAAAGAACTATTCTATTTATCAGAGTCATACAGACAATTACTGAAAGATAAAACTGAGATAGCTGATAGGAAACTTCAAAAAAATAGTTTAGGTGATGCATTAAAAATGCAGTTACCATCAAAGGAAAGAATTTTAATCATGAAAGTTGAACATTAGGAGGACACCATGTTTGAAATAGTAAATAATTACAATCAAAACGCAGTTATCAAAGTTATTGGTGTTGGAGGCGGTGGCGGTAACGCCATTATATCAATGCTAAAGTCTCAAATACATGGAGCAGACTTTCTAATTGCTAACACAGATGTACAAGCATTAAGGGATGTAAATGGAGCTACTACAGTCCAGATTGGTTCAGAAATAACAAAAGGATTGGGTGCTGGAGCTGATCCAGAAAAAGGTAGACAAGCAGCTTTAGAGGCTAGTGAAACTCTCAAAGAATCTATTGAGGGCGCTGATATGCTATTTATTGCGGCGGGCATGGGAGGTGGTACTGGGACAGGTGCAGCACCTGTAATTGCTCAGATTGCAAGAGATCTTGGTGTTTTAACAGTTGCAGTTGTTACCAAACCATTTGAATTTGAAGGACCTGAGAGAATGTCTAATGCGCAAGAGGGCATTGATAACCTCGAGCAATGGGTCGATTCTTTAATCGTGATACCGAATTCAAAGCTAAAAGAGGTATATGGAGGAAGTGAATCGATATTTTCATCATTTGAGAACGCTAACGATGTCTTACGTGGTGCTGTGAAAGGCATAACAGAAATTATAACCATAAGAGGATTTATGAATGTAGACTTTGCTGATGTAAAAACAGTGATGTCTGGCATGGGCAAAGCCATGATGGGTTCAGGAGTTTCATCAGGTGAAAATAGAGCTGAGGAAGCTGTTACGGCAGCACTCAGCAGTCCTTTGCTTGATAATATTGATTTACAGGGAGCAAGCGGCGTACTCGTTAATATCACATCGGGTTCAGATTTGACAACAGATGAGTTTGAAGTGATTGGAAGTAAGATCAGACAGATAGCTAACGAAGACGCTAAAATTATAACAGGCTGCATAAAAGAAGACGACAATATTGGTGACCTTAGAGTTACTATTATAGCGACTGGCTTTGCTCAAAGTAATGTCGGTGATACATCAACTTCTGATCTCTCTGTCAAAGATGAAAAAGTATTAGGAGATGAAAATTCACTAAGTACTTCTGCTGTAAATCTTGATAATGGGACTATACCTCAAGTGAATCTCAATAAACAAGATGAACAGACATCTATTGATATACCAGCATTTTTAAGACAGCAAGCTGATTAGTAGTAACATTAAATCTGAGAAATGGAGGCTGCTATTATTTATAATAGCAGCTTTTGTTTTATTTTTTGTGATAATTATAAGGTTGTACTTCCTGCAAGTAATAGGAACCGACTGTTTTTACTTCAATGAACAATCATGTAAACATAATATCCTCTCTGAGGCTAAAAAAAGACAAATTCATAACAAAGTCATCAAATCACATAGAGGTATTATTTATGATAGAAATAAAAATATTTTAGCGATGTCGCTACCATCAAAAACTTTATGTATAAATCCTTATAAATTATCTAAACACAATAATGACACAGCTATAAAAGATTTATCAAAGATACTTAAGATCTCATATTCATCAATAAAAAAAATTATAAATAATAATAAAAATAAACATGAATATTATTTAAAGCGACATATTTCAAAAGATATTTTTGTCCGTGTTAATAAACTCTCTAGTCCATATATATATTTCATCAACGAAAGTAAGAGATCGTATTTAGGAGGAGAGGCATTCTCAAATATATTAGGATTTACAGATATTGATGACATTGGCCAAGAAGGGATTGAGCTTATAAAAAATGACATTCTAATTCCTATTGATGGATCAAAAAAAATTAAGAAAGACAATATAGGAAGAGTAATAGAGACTATTGAAGTTACAAAAAAACCAACTCCTGGCCGTAACGTAACACTTACACTTGACAAAAAGCTACAAATTATTGCCTACGACATTTTGAAAAAATATATCAAAAAATCAGATGCAGAAAGTGGATCTATTGTACTGGTTGAATCGGACACTGGTAACATCTTAACAATGGCTAACTATCCGTCTTTTGATCCAGATAAAAGAGAAACTTATAAAGGTCAAAAAATTAAAAACAGGGCTGTTTACGACTTAATTGAACCAGGATCAACGATCAAACCCTTGATAATTTATGCAGGGCTTAAAAATAATGTTATTGATGCGAGAACAACTATTGACACTGCCCCTGGCCTTATTGAGATAGACGATGTAGTGATAAAAGATTGGAAGTATCTGGGTGAAGTCTCAACAAGAGATATTATTAAATTATCCAGTAATATTGGTGCAGCTAAAGTTTCTGAGAAACTTTCGAAAAAACAATTAATTAATAATCTTGGTAAGTTTGGTTTCGGAGAATCATTATTCTTAAATTTACCCGGTTCTAAGAATGGGACAATACCCACGAGCGATATGCTTAGTGAATCTCGGCATTTAAGTATAGGTTATGGCTACGGACTATCTGTATCTTTAATGCATTTAATTAATGCTTACACAATAATTGCAAACTCAGGCAAAAGTACTCAGTTGAAATATATACAAAATCAGGAGAAATCTCTATACACAAAAGATCAGATTCTAGATAAACAAAGTACGACTACTGTGATGGATATGATGAAAGATGTTGTTCATTCTCAAGATGGCACAGGCAAAAAAGCTCTCGTTAATGGTTATACAGTATATGGCAAGACTGGAACAGTTAGACAGATTAAAAATGGTAAATACGACAAAAATTCCCACAATGCACTATTTATTGGAATATTAGGAGACCCATCTCCAAAATATGTAGCAGCCGTTATAATTAGAGAGCCAAGAGATAGAGAGGGTTCTGGTGGTTATCATGCAGCTCCAGTGTTTGGAGAATTCTTACAACACGTCATGAGAAGTACTGAAGATATTAAATATGCAGGACAAGAATAAGTTAGATTTGTGTACAAATTTCATTTTGTACAATACTACAAAAGATAAATATTTATCAAACCGATTCTCAACAGACTCGAGGAGCATACAAAATAATCAGGTATTTATATCACTAGAGAATGACGATGATTTAAATCTAATAAACATCAAGCATGCATTAACAAATGGAGCATCAGGTGTCATAACAGCAAAAAGTATAAGAAGAACAGACATTAAATCACATGTGCCTTTTTTGGTTATGCATCAAATAAATGATCTATACATAGAACTTTTTAAGCAAGATTATAACAAATTAAAAACTAAAGCCTGTATAATAGGTATAACTGGAACAAATGGTAAAACATCCACAACTCTTTTTTTAGCACAAGCATTAAAGTCACAAGATAAAAAAGTAGGTGTTATCTCAAGTGAAGGGATAGGTATTTATCCAAAATTAGTTCCTAATTTTTACACAACACCTCCTATAGATATTATTTACAGCTCTCTTCTAAAATTTACAGAACTTAATTGTCATTACATTATTATTGAATGTTCATCACAAGGCTTACATCAAGGCAGAGTAAGGGGTATAAAATTTGATTATGGATTGATCACTAATATAGATCAGGATCATCTTGACTATCATAAGTCTTTGAAAAATTACATAAATACAAAATTAAGCATGTTAAATCAATGCAAAATTGCTGTCCTGAATTATGATTCATTTCAGCTGAGAAAAATTAACAAGAGCATATATAATTCTAAAATTCACTATATCTCTAAGCTACAAAATGATGATAATAGATTCCTTAACATGAAACTAAATGTTGATATTAATCAAATAAAATTTCTAAATCAGTACACAATGAGAATGATAACTGCTGTCATGATGCTTGAAAATATGACTAAATCTCAAATTACACAAGCAATCTTAAAACTAAAAGCCCTAAAGGGTCGAAGGAGTATTTTCAAAGTGAAGAGTAAAGGAATATTTATAGTTGACTACGCACATACCTCAGAAGCATATTTGAATATATTTAAAGACTTTGATGCAGGTAAGAAAGCAAGAGTATTATTTGGATGTGGTGGCAATAGGGATAAATCAAAAAGAAAAATTATAGGAAATATTGTTGATAAGTACTCATCTCATATAATCATAACGGAAGACAATTCTCGCAATGAGAAATTTGAATCAATATATAAAGATATTCTTTCTGGTATCAAATGTAATAATAAGGTTGTTATCATCAAATCAAGAAAAAAAGCTATGAAGTACATGTTTGCAAAATCTGAAGATAACAATATAAATTTTATTTTGGGCAAGGGCAATGAAGATTATATTTTAGAGGGCAATAAAAAAATCAAACATAATGATATAGTTTATATGGAGAGCATCATAAAAAAAAATGAATATTAATTTCTTAACTATAGGCAAATTCTTATCACTTGAGGTTCATGGAGATGATACTCGTATTAATAATATAGTGGTTGATAGTAGAAAAGTTAGAAAGGGAGATTTATTCATAGCAATACATGGTAAAAATCGAGACGGCCACCTGTTCATTCAGGAATCCATAAAAAAAGGAGCCGCAGCAGTTATATGCAACGATTCATGGGATGTGACAAACATTAAAGTACCTTATATTGTCAGTGGAAATACAATTGAATCCCTTGGGCTTATTGCTTTAGGATATAAAAGATATATTGGATCACCATTTACTATCGGAATTACTGGCACAAATGGTAAAACATCAGTAACAAAATTAACCTCACACATCTTATGCCAGTCTTTTGCTATAAATACAACGATAGGGAATTATAACAATGAAATCGGCCTTCCACTATCAATTCTTCAATCCCAAACTTTAGATACCGCAAATAAATGTATTTATGAGATGGGTGCGAGCAAAAAAAATGATATAAACTACTTAGTAACAGTCTGTGAACCAAATATGACAACATTATTAAATGTATCAGAAGCCCATATGGAATCATTTGGTTCAATGGATAATCTCATTAGTACAAAAGAAGAGATATTCTCTCACCCAAATACTTCACAAGTAGTCCTTAATGTTGATGATAAAAATTTTTGTAGATGGGAAAAAATTAATAGATCAAAGAAAATTATAAAGATATCACTAAAGAATAAAGCTGATTATTTTATAAAATCAATCGATAATGATTATTATCACTTTTCCACATTAAAGGGTAATTTCAGGATAGAAAAGAGAGTCGTAAGAGGCATCTTACCAATAAATATTTTATTTAGTATAGCTTTAGCAATGGAAGCTGGTGCAAGCGTAGACGATGTAAATAAGGGATTAAAATCATATAATGGAGTTGAGGGCAGATTTTTTCACTTTGTATCCTCAAACGGATCTACAGTTATCGATGATTCATACAATGCTAATCCTGAATCTATGAAATCATCACTAATGCAACTTAACCAATATGACAAAAAAAAAATTTTCGTGATGGGAGATATGGGCGAACTTGGAGAACACTCACTTGAACATCATATCGACATATTCAAATTAGCGAAAAAGTGTAATATAAAGTATCTTTTCTATATGGGTAAATATAAAGATGAAGCTAGTCAATCATTTGGGGATGGATTCTACCACTTTAGTGATGTCAATAAATTGACTGAAAATGTTCGTAATATAATGGATAAAGATACAGTTGTATTAATCAAAGCGTCTCGTTATATGAATTTTGATTTAATCGCAAAAGGTTTAAAATAGAGTAATGCTTCTGAGTCTATTTGAATATTTATCTCAATTCAATTCTGGATTTAATGTCTTTCAGTATCTGACTTTGAGGATTGTAATGGGTGCACTAACATCTTTGATAATCTCTCTAATACTTGGCCCATATATAATATCATTTCTCCGAAATAAGCAATTTTATCAATCCATTAGAGAGGATGGACCAAAGAGCCATTTGGATGATAAGAATACAACACCTACAATGGGCGGACTAATTATTATCTTATCAGTTGTTATCTCTACTTTTCTGTGGTCAGATCTAGACAATAATTACATTTTGCTTTTGTTATTTGGTATTCTAAGTTTCGGTCTTATTGGGTTCTATGATGATTACAAAAAGCTTGTCGAGAAACGTAGTGATGGGATAAAAGGTCGTTTTAAGTTATTTTTTCAAATACTCTTTGCATTAGTAATTACCATATACTTGCATATCTATATGGAGACAGGGAATATGGCTTCTGTCATGCCATTCCTCAAAGATTATAGTTATCATCTTGGCGTCCTATTTATTCCTTGGTCGATTTTTATTCTTGTTGGCTCATCCAATGCAGTAAACCTAACTGACGGCCTAGATGGGCTAGCAATACTTCCATGTATTTTAATAGCATCTGCCTTTGTGATTTTCGCATATGTACATGGAAATATAAATATATCTGAGTATTTACTCATACCATACATTGAGTCTTCCGGAGAAGTAGCAATATTTGCAGCTTCTTTAGTTGGTGCTGGCTTAGGTTTTTTGTGGTTTAATTCATATCCTGCTGAAATATTCATGGGTGATTGTGGTTCTCTGTCATTAGGCAGTTCACTCGGATTGCTAGCGATAATTCTAAAACAAGAATTAGCTTTTGCGATTATGAGCGGGATATTTATTGCCGAGGTGATCTCTGTAATAATACAAGTGACATCATTTAAATTAAGAGGTGGAAAAAGAGTTTTTAAAATGGCGCCACTCCATCATCACTATGAACTATCAGGCTTATCAGAGCCAAAAATAATTATGAGATTTTGGATTATCACATTCATCTTGGTACTCATCGCATTATCAACTTTGAAAATAAGATGAATGTATTCGACTCATCTTTTCTTATTATCGGTGAGGGAGTGACATGCAAACATTGTGTAGAATTCTTTCAGAAAAAGAATATCACATTTAACTCATTATCTACGAGTAACATTAGCAAAATAAATGATAATGTCATCGAGCATAATAATGAGATAATTGATTTAAATAAAATTGATTATGTAATTGTGAGCCCAGGAGTACCACCATCGAATTTCTTACTTAAAGAAATCACTAATTACAATTGTAAGCTTACAACAGATATAGAGATAGTACAGTCTTTAATAGGTTCAAGTACTAAGTATATTTGTGTTACTGGTACTAACGGTAAAACGTCAACTGTCAGTCTCCTATCAGATGTTTTGAATGATAATGGTATAAACAGTATTTCATGTGGTAATAATGGTATTTCTGTTTTTAAAGCCCTAGAGAAAGAGTATGATTTTGTAATTTTTGAACTTTCAAGCTATCAATTGGAGTACATAAAATATTTAGAGTCATATATATCAATTATCCTGAACCTATCCCAAGATCATTTTGAAAGGCATAAAACTTATGACGAATATTTTCAAACTAAATTAAAGATATTTAAAAATTCAAAATTTCAAATAGCTAATGATCTCTTAGATCATCAGGATAAGTTCATGACTTTCAATATTAAGGATGGACATTTTTTTATAAATAAAATAAAAGTTGATCATCTTGAGTATAAGCAAAATACAATAACCTATTGTAAAGATGTCTATAAAATAACTGGTTATCATGAAGCTATGAATCTATGCGCGTGTTTAGCAATCTTTAAGATTTTAAATTTATCAATTAAAAAAATAATAAAATCATTCTCTAAGCGTAAATTATTACAACATAGGGTTGAGGAATTTTACGTATTCAAAGGAATTAAATTTATAAATGACTCCAAATCAACAAATGCTGACTCAACTAGGAGTGCTTTAAAATCAATTAGTGATAATATTATCCTGATTATGGGAGGAGACAAGAAAGAAATTTCATATAAAACGCTTATTGAATTGATAAACACGAAAGTTAAATTACTTGTGATTATCGGAGATAATCAAGATTGTTTATATGAAGAGCTGAGTGTTGATATAAAAAAGATGTGTTTTGATAGTCTTGATGAAGCGACTGCTTATATTTTTTCGATAATGGTAGCAGGTGATACTGTATTAATGTCACCGGGGACATCAAGCTACTACTCGTATGATAATTATGAACACAGAGGCGATCACTTTAAAAATATCGTGAAAAAGTATGCTAGCAATTAAGATAAGAGAATTAATTGATTTCTTTGATAACAGAGGTCTTGACTCGTTGTTTCTGGCTTGTGTAACTAGTCTGATTTTAATTGGACTCGTGATGGTAACTTCATCTACTATAGATTTCGCAGCTGCAAAGTTTTCAAATCCTCTTTTCTTTCTAAAAAAACATCTTATTTTTATCGCTCTTGGTTTAGTTGTGCTGTATGTTATCGCACGAATACGCATGAAATTTTATTTTGATTATGGACAATATTTTCTAATTTCAAGTATTCTTTTATCGCTTTTAGTTCATATACCAGGACTTGGGCTGACTGTAAATGGAGCGACACGTTGGATAAATCTAGGTTTTTTCACATTACAAATTTCAGAAATATCCAGACTTTTCTTTTTTATTTGGTTGTCTGGGTACATCACAAGAAACAATTTTGATGCAAATTACCTGAAGGTATTTATTTTCCTATCAGTTTTGATGCTCGTAATTGTTTTTCAGAGAGACTTTGGAAGCATGATTTTATTATTTTCAACTTTTATTATTTTTTCTTTTTTGAATAATCTTAAATTTATAAATATTTTAAAAATTTTATCATTTGCAACTATACCTATCATTTTACTAGTATTACTCTACCCTTATAGAGTACAAAGACTACTTGCTTTTATTGATCCATGGAGTGATCCTCAAGGCAGCGGATATCAAATTATAGCCTCGCAAATTGCTCTAGCCTCTGGTGGGTTATTTGGGCAAGGTCTAGGATCAAGTATGCAAAAACTCTTTTACCTTCCAGAGCAATATAATGATTTCATATTAGCCATAATAGGCGAGGAACTGGGCTTTGTCTTTTTATTTGTACTTCTTATTTTATATTATGTACTCTTTTCACGTATATTTATTTTTTATAAAAAAACATCAAAAATATCACAGTTTTCATCAAATATAATTTTATCAATTATTTTATTAATATTCATGCAGACAGTCATTCATGTATTAGTCAATATTGGTTTATTTCCAACAAAAGGAATGGGACTTCCATTTATCAGTTATGGCGGCACTAATTTACTTCTCATGTTTACATACATAGGTATTTTGATAAGAATTCAAATTGAAAACAAACAAACGTTTAGTCAAGCTACTCATAAAAATTAAATATGAAAAAAAATGTCCTAATTATAGCAAGTGGAACTGGCGGACATGTCATTCCAGCTAAAAATATCTCACAAAAACTAATTAAAATGGGTTATGAAGTTACATGGGTTGGTACAAGATTTGGGATTGAAAATAAGCTCCTAGCTGATGAAAACATAAAAATTAGACATGTGCATTCAAGTGGTATAAGAGGCATGAGCGTGATCAAAACAATTAGAGGCATTTTGAATTTACTAACATCATTTTTCCAAAGTCTAATTATTATTTATAAAGAGAAGCCGTTATTTGTATTTGGTTTTGGTGGCTATATAACTGTGCCTGTCTCTATTGCAGCTTATGTAATGAGAATACCGGTTTATGCTCATGAATCAAATTCCATACCTGGTACTGCAAATAAAATAAATAATCTAATTTCATCCTTAACATTTCAAACATTTCCTAAAACTTTCTTACCTCGTAGCAAAATTATCCTCTCAGGAAATCCAATTAAAGATAGTTTTTTAAAAATAATTGACCCTCAAACAAAATATTCTGAAAAGAAGAATATCTTAAACATACTAGTATTCGGTGGAAGTCAGGGTGCAAAATTTTTAAATTATAATATCCCTAAGTGCTTATCTAGATTCCCCGGCAAATTTGAAATTACACATATTACAGGAAAGAATGATACTGAGGTTGTAAAAACTCAATATGATGATTATGGACTTTCTGCAAAAGTACTAAATTTTTCAAATGAAATGGAAAAACTATATGATTGGTCTGACATCATAATTTCAAGAGCTGGATCAATGACTGTTAGTGAAATTTCAAAATCAGGAAGAGCTGCTATATTAGTCCCTTTCTTACACGCAACAGATAATCACCAGTATTTTAATGCTAAATACCTAGAAGAAAATAAAGCAGCAATTATAATTGAAGAGGATAAGAACTTTATATCAAAGCTATCTAATAATCTGTCTGAGTTTTATAAAAATCAAGATTTGTTGTGCGAGTTGGCAATGAATGGTAAAAATCTTTTTCCTAATGATTCAAATGCTATAATTATTAGTAAAATTTCTGAACTTAATGAAGAACTCAATAATACAACATCTAAAGAATAAGTCCTTTTTTTTAATTGGAATTGGCGGAGCTGGCATGATGGGCATTGCTGAACTGCTACATAATATGGGTTTTTTGGTAAGTGGATCAGATATTAGTCTGACTAATGACATTGAGAGGCTTCGAAGCCTTAAAATTAAAATATCCATAGGTCATAATTCAAAAAATATCAACCATGCTGACATTGTTGTATACTCAAATGCAATAAAAGCAAATAATGTTGAGCTAAAGTATGCAAGAAAGATAGGAATCACTGTTCTGAGTCGAATGGAGATACTAGCAGAATTGATGAGATTGAAGTATGGAATTTCTATTACCGGTTCTCATGGTAAAACAACAACTACAAGCTTGCTATGTCACATAATGTATAAAAATCATCTTGATCCTACATATCTTATAGGGGGAAAATTAAAAACTGACGATCCACATGTGAAATTAGGAAATAGCGATTTTCTTGTCACAGAAACTGACGAGAGTGATCCTGGTTTCTCTATTCTAAAGCCACATTTAGTTGTGCTCACAAATCTAGATAAAGAGCATCTTGATAACTATGATAATAAATATCAAAATCTAGAAAACTCAATGTTATATTTTATAAATTCAATTCCATTCTATGGAAAAATTTTCATAAACGGCGATGATAAAAACTCAAAAAAATTATTAAAAAGTATTAATAGAAGTATTTTTAGCTATGGTTTCGACAAGTCAAACAATTTGAGGGCAGAATTTATTGGATATTCAAAAAGACAGATGATATTTAAAATTATACATAAAAATATGGCTTATAAGGTCAGTACTAATCTACTTGGGAAACATAATATATATAATATATTAGCTGCAGTTTCAGTTTGCTTAAACCTTAGTATATCTATATCAAAGGCACTTGCATCTATAAAAAGTTTCTATGGGGCAAGTAGGAGGTTTGATGTTTATAAAAAAATTAGTATAAATAAAAGCAAACCGATTATCATTGATGACTACGGACATCATCCTACAGAAATTGCATCAACTATCAAAACAATAAAAGATATATACGATAACAGAAAAATAATTATGGTTTTTCAGCCTCACAGATTCACAAGAACAAAAGCATACTGGAGACTATTTGTTAATATTATCAAACAAGTTGATCAAATAATTATTCTACCTACATATTCTGCAGGCGAGAAAAATAATTCTTTCGATTCATCCTTTCTATTTAAAAAACTTAAGAATAAAGAAAAAACTTACTTGAAATCTATCAGTGGCACTATAGAAGAATTGAGAAAACAAGACTATGATAACTCTGTTTTGTTACTTCAAGGCGCCGGTGATATCAAAAGCATAATAAATATTTTGAAACAAAATGATAATTAATAAAAATTATCCGCTGAAAAATATCACAACTATCGGGCTTGGTGGATATTGTAAGGAATATATTTGCCCTTATGATCTGAGTGATCTTAGGAATATCATCAAAAAAAAACCTTTATATATTGGCAATGGTTCAAATATTTGTTTTGTGACCGATTATTATGATGGAACTATCGTTAGTCTGAAAAAGATGAGAAAGTATATTTCGCATGATCAAAAATACATCTCATGCACAAGTAATATTTCATGTACTAAATTAGCAAGATATCTATTCAATAATAACATATCAGGATACGAGTTTTTATACGGCATACCCGGAACTATCGGGGGCGCAATATTTATGAATGCGGGAGCGTATGATAAAGAGATTATGTCTTATGTTTTTAGCATAGAGCTAATTGATGAAAATGGAAAAATATATACTCTATATAATGACGACTTGAGATATTCTTACCGTAATTCAAACCTTGATAACTCATCAATTATAATATCAATTAAACTTAACAACTATCAAAAAAAATTCGATAGTGAGATTCTCAAAGAATTAAATATTAAGAGAAAACTTAGCCAACCAACAAATCAACTATCTTGTGGATGTATATTCAAAAACCCAAAGGGAGATCATGCATCTAGACTTATTGAATTAGCTAAATTGAAAGGATATCGTATTGGCGGCATATATATATCAAACAAACACTCAAATTACTTTATTAATGACGGGACGGGCACATTTAAAGATTTCATAATTTTAATAAAGTATGTAAAAGACAAGATATATTCTAGATATAATATTAAATTGGAAGAAGAAGTTATTTTGATAAGATGAATAATAATACTAAAATATGTATTTTAGGAGGAGGTTGGTCAAACGAGAGATTAATCTCACTAAAAAGCGCTAATGACGTTCAAAGTGTTTTAATGCAAAATGGGCACGACTCTGTGTTATACGATATGGATCAAGATTCATTTGTATCACTGGAAAAGTTTTTGTCTGACAATAATATTGATATTGTATTTAATCTTATTCATGGTGAGGGTGGCGAGGACGGAAAAGTACAAAGTTATTTAGATAAATTAAATATTAAGTACTGTGGCTCTAGTTCTCGGTCATCCAAAATATCCTTTAATAAATATCTTACAAAAAAGGAGTGGGAATTAAATAATTTACAGACAGCTAGCTTTGATATTTTTCAAGGTCAGAAATACGAAAGTCTAGTAGATTCATTTGGCCATGAATTTTTTATTAAAGATACATGTTCAGGATCAAGCAATAATATCTTTCTGATCCGAGATCTCAACGATTATAAGAATTTTCTTAAAAAAAAAGGCTCTAGAGAATATTTGATAGAGCGAAAAATATATGCAGATGAATATACGGCTGCGATCTTAAACGATAAAGTTCTTCCAATTATCAAAATAGTACCATCTAATGAATTTTATGACTTTGAAGCAAAATATGAATCTAATGATACTAAATTTATATTCCCAGAGCTCGATGAAGATATAACTAGGCATATAAATAATGAAGTTATGAAAGCTTTCAAGGTTCTTGGATGTAAGACGTGGGCACGTGTAGATTTTTTTGTTGATAAAGGTAATATTATTCTACTAGAGATAAATACTATCCCAGGAATGACTGACCACAGCCTTGTGCCTAAAGCAGCAAAGCAGTATGGCTTAAGCTATTATCAGCTTGTTTTAGAAATTCTTGGTATTAATGTCTAAATATTTCTATATATTTTTTTCCTTTTTGAGTATATTTTTCATCTACAAATATGAAATATTACACTACCCTATAGAAGAAGTGATAATCGTATCTGATGATATTGATTTTAATCAAAAAAGGATTAATAGACTTGCTGATTCTTTATATGGGAAGGACCTCATTTCTTTGGGTATTTCGGATATAAGAAAATATATTCTTTCTGATGGCTGGATTGAAGATGCAGAAATTAGTAAATCATTTCCCTCAACAGTTAAAATTAAAATTATTCAGCACCAACCTTACGTGATTTATAACTCTAATCTGATGATGAAGGACGGCTCTATCGTGGTAACACGCGTTCATCCATCAGGTTTAGCAGCAATAATAGACAATACTAATAATCCTGATAATTCCATGAATATTTTCGCTTTATGTAATCACGAATTAAAAAAAATTGACCTAAAAATTAAAGGTATTGAAATTTATAATTCATTGGTGAGAATACAAACTTCAGAAAACATATTGATTTCTGACAGAGTGAACTTGAAGCCTAATTTAACTAGACTGATACTATCATACAATGACCTTCAGAAGGCTTTCAAACAAAAAATTGAATCTATAGATATGCGATATTCCAACGGTTTTGCTATCAAATAGTTATTCATTTGAGATATAATGATATATGATGAGCACCGTAAAAAGCACTGATACACTCGTTGCCCTGGATATTGGGACATCTAAAGTTTTGTGTCTAGTTGCGGATATTGATGATAAGGGGGATCTTCGAATAATTGGTATTGGCAACGAGCCATGCTCTGGCCTCAACAAAGGTATAATTTCTGAAATTGACGCAACCGTGTCGAGCATCCGCAGAGCAAAAGAAAAGGCAAGTTCTATGTCTACATGTAATATTCAATCCGTAACAACAGGTATAGCTGGGAATCATATCCAAAGTTACAATGGGAATGGTGCAGTTAATATCTTGAACGATGAAGTTACATCTGAGGATAAAGAAAAAGTATTAAATAATGCTCAGAATATTCAAATTCCTAAAGATCAAGAAATTCTTCACTCAATTGAGCAGCATTATACAATTGATGGACAAACAGGTATCAGAGAGCCCCTAGGAATGGCAGGTGCAAGGTTAGAAGCTAATGTCCACATAATTACTACCTCATCAACAGCAAAAAGAAACCTTACCAAATGTATCAATAATAGTTTACTAGAGATAGATGATTATGTTCTTCAACCGGTGGCATCTAGTGAAGCAGTACTCTCAGACGAAGAGCGGGATCTAGGTGTGTGTTTAATTGATATTGGTTGTGGTACGACAGATATTGCTATCTTTACAGATGGTACGATTAAACATACCGCAGTCATACCGATCGGAAGTCAGATGATAACTAATGATATTAGGATCATACTATGCACCTCACTTGAAGCGGCAGAGGAAATTAAGATTCAATATGGATGTGTAAGTTCAGATGCAATAATGGATATAAAAATACCTGTCCCATCAGTTTCAGATAAGCCTGATACTGAGACAACACAGACTATATTGTCTCAGATTATAACTGCAAGAGTGAATGAAATTTTTGATGCGATTCAAAGAGAAATTAATAACAGTGGGTATGCTAGTAAAATTAGAGCTGGTCTAGTATTTACCGGCGGAGGAGCTAAACTTACTGGCATAGATATACTGGCTGAATCATACTTTCAAAAACCATCAAGAATTGGATCACCAAAAACCATCAAAGGCCTAGAAGATCTGAGGGGCAAAACCAGGTACTCAACAGCCGTGGGACTTCTTCTTTATAGGCAAAAAGAACTCAGTTCTATGACTACAAAAAATAGATACACCTCGAAAATAAGCTCTGTATTCGATAAATATGCTAAAAAGCTATCAAACTACTTTCAGAAAGAACTTTGATCCATCTAATTTGGTCTAATTTAATATATTTGTAAGATTTAACACATTTTGGTAGAATTTTCCTATGTTAAAACAGAGAACATTATCCAGTAGTATCACAGCCACGGGCGTGGGTCTTCATACTGGTAAAAAAATAAATCTTCGAATTAATCCAGGACAACCAGATAAAGGAATTGTATTTATTAGAAAAGACGTATCAGATAAACCAATTTCTGCCTCTCTTAAAAATGTTCATGACACACGACTATCAACAACTATATCTAATGGTGACACATCAGTGTCTACTGTTGAACATTTATTGTCTGCTCTAGCTGGATTAGGAATAGATAACGCAACAATTGAGTTAGATGGTCCTGAGGTCCCTATTATGGATGGTAGCTCTCGACCTTTTGTATTTCTTATACAATCAGCAGGTATTTGTGAACAAAATCATCCCAAGCGGTTCATTAAAATTACAAAGGATATTGAAGTTAAACAGAATGACAAGTGGGCTAAAATCGAGCCATTCGATGGTTTTAAAGTCGCCTTTACAATAGACTTTGATCATCCTTCTTTTCCCAAGGAAACACAAACTTCTGTAATTGACTTTTCGACAATTTCATATCTCAGTCAGGTTAGCCGAGCAAGGACTTTTGGTTTTGCAAAAGATATAGAGAATCTAAGAAAAAATAATTTAGCTTTAGGTGGAAGTGTAAATAATGCAATCGTCATCGACGACTACAAAATTGTTAATGAAGACGGATTGAGATATAAAGATGAGTTCGTCAAACATAAAATACTAGATGCAATCGGTGATTTATACCTCTTAGGACACAGTCTCATAGGATCATTTTCAGCGTTCAAATCTGGCCATCATCTCAATAATCTTCTCCTCAGAGAGCTTATAAATAATGAGAGCGCATGGGAACAAGTAATTATAGAAGATGAAGAAAAATCACCAATCTTGTTTACTCATATTACTGAGACTGTTTGATTTTTATCTTTATATCCTGAATGTTATCCACACCATTATTGTTGAATATTTCAATATACTTATCTCTATCAAATTTCAAAATACTAGCTATGGAACTATCTTTACACTCAATTGTAATAGAGATTTCTGAGTAGTTTATAACCTGAATATTCCCTCGAAGATTGTCCTCAACTTCTGCATCAAGCATTGTGTTCAGACGATCTATATTCTCCTTTTTTTCAATTACTTTATTGGGGATAAAATTAGATATTTTTTTCATATACTACCCATTTATTGTATGATAAACCATATTTCAGTATGTATAAAATATGTTTGAAAACGTCTTAAAAAAAGTATTTGGCAGCAGAAACACAAGAGTGCTCAAAGAATATTCTGCTAAAGTTCAAAAAATCAATGAGCTAGAGAAATTCTATGAGGATAAATCAGATACTGAGCTTAAATCATATACCCTTGAGTTTAAAGATAGGTATAAAAAATCTAACGATTTGGACAGCCTTCTCATTGAAGCTTTCGCCATCGTAAGAGAAGCATCCAAGAGAACATTAGGACTAAGGCACTTCGACGAGCAATTAATGGGTGGTATCGCCCTTCATGAGGGCAAAATAAGTGAGATGAAAACTGGCGAGGGAAAGACGCTTGTGAGTACTTTACCTGCATATTTAAATTGTTTAAGCGGAAACCCTGTTTATATAGTAACTGTCAATGATTATCTTGCTGAGCGTGATTCTAAATGGATGGGAGTAATTTACGAATTTTTAGGCCTATCCGTGGGCTTTATTAATAGTATGGTTGCACCCGATCAAAGAAAGCATATTTATAATTCTGACATTATATATGGAACTAATAATGAGCTTGGGTTTGATTACTTGAGAGATAATATGGCTTTATCTATAGAGTCTAAATGTCAAACCTCCTTAAACTATGCCATTATTGATGAGGTAGATTCTGTACTTATTGACGAGGCAAGAACACCTCTGATTATTTCTGGTTCAAATAATAAAACTAACAATACGTATTTTGTTATTAATAAAATTATTAATAAATTTCTATCTAGTAAGAATGATGATAAATACTCTATAGAAGAGAAACAAAAATCTGTATCTCTAACAGAGCATGGTCAATCAATAATTGAAGATCTTTTACTATCAAATAAACTTATTGAATCATCATCAGATATTTATAGTACAAATAACATACAGCTTTTCAGTCACATTGATTCAAGTTTAAAAGCTCACTTGATATATAAAAAAGATAAAGACTATGTTATTGAAAATAATGAAATTATAATTATAGATGAATTTACAGGAAGAAAGATGCCGGGGAGAAGATGGTCTGAAGGCTTACACCAGGCAATTGAGGCGAAAGAAAATGTTAGTATAAGGCAAGAGAATCAGACATACGCTTCGATAACTTTTCAAAATTATTTTAGAATGTTTAATAAAATATGCGGTATGACTGGAACTGCAGATACTGAAGCAGAAGAGTTTAGCCAGATTTATAATTTAGAGGTAATCCAGATACCTCCACACAAAAAAATGATTAGAGATGATAAAGTTGATCTTGTATTTTTAACCGAAAAAGAGAAGTATCAAAGAATTCTAGAAGAAATTTTAGAAATTAACCAAACACAACAGCCGATACTTGTAGGCACTACGTCTGTTGAAGCGTCTGAGGCTATCTCTAAGATTCTCAAGAGCAAAAAAATACCTCACAATGTACTGAATGCTAAATATCATCAAAAAGAGGCTGAAATCATTGAAAACGCTGGCGCCTTAGGCACCATAACAATAGCAACAAACATGGCTGGGAGAGGCACTGATATAGTTTTAGGTGGTAAAAAAGAAGAGGGAAAAATTGATACTTGGTTAGAAAATAACAAAAAAGTTAAGTCTCTTGGAGGCTTGTATGTTATCGGAACCGAGCGTCATGAATCCAGAAGAATAGATAATCAGCTTAGAGGAAGGTCCGGCAGGCAAGGTGATCCGGGAATTTCAAGATTCTTTTTATCATTAGAGGATAATCTGATGAGAATATTTGCCTCAGATAAAGTCTCTGAAATCATGAAAAAACTGGGGATGGAGGATGGAGAGGCGATAGAACATAAGTGGGTTTCTAAGTCTATAGAAAATGCACAGAAAAGGGTGGAAGCCCATAATTTCGATATTAGAAAAACCTTGCTAGAGTTCGATGATATTTCTAATGAACAGAGAAAGCTTATCTATCAACAAAGAGACTTTATTTTAAATAACAATGCTGAGGCATTAATAAAAACAGTAAGTTCAAATTATGTCCAAGATTTTATTGAATTAAATAAACAAAGTTTACTTTCTCATGATGTCGATCTCTCTAACTTTAATGAAGTAATAAGATCTGACTTTATCATTGATATTAATTTAGAGGATTTCATACAGGATAACCAAGTAAATTTTAATTTACTTAGTGAAAATTTAGAGAAATTAATTATAGAAAAAATTCAAATCATGACAAAAAATTTATCTCCATACGAATATGATGAGTTAATAAAGAATATCTCGCTTGCAGTCATTGATGAAGAATATAGAAATCATCTCAACTCTATGGATTACTTAAGGCAATCAATAGGATTGAGAGGATATGCTCAAAAAAATCCAAAAAATGAATATAAAAGAGAGTCATTTGAGATGTTTAATATTATGCTTACGGATATAACCAAAGAAATTATAAAAATATGTTGTAGAATAAAAATTGAAAATTATCAGAAAAATACAGAAACAATTTCGACAGAAAACAAGGTCTCTAAAAAATCAAATGATCCTGCATGTTTATTAAATAATACAAATAGTGAAATACCAAGAAATAAAAGATGTCCAGTAACAAATCTAAAATTCAAACAATGTTGTGGTAAATTATCATGACGTCAAAGTTTGTTAAGTTAAGACTTGGTATCAAGAAAAATAAATTTGATGGTCTACTAATTAAATTACCTAATGTAAACAAGACAGAAATGATTACGACCAAGAATAGGTTTGCTGCTGCACCAGTATTGTTATCGAGAGCAAATATAAAATCGAAAAAAATTTCATATATCTTTATTAATTCAGGCAATGCGAATGCATGTACTGGAAAACAGGGGAAGAATAATGCGCTGAAAATACTCTCCACATTATCGAAAAAGCTAGGCTGCCCTCATAATGAAATTTTAATTATGTCAACTGGTATTATTGGGCAGCAACTTCCTATTGATAGGATAATCAAATCTATCACATCCTTTGATAATAATGATTACACTAGTTTAAGAGAAGCAGCCTCTGCAATAATGACAACCGATAAATTCCCAAAATATATTACAAAGACATATAGGATAGGAAATAAAAAGTTCTTCTTCAGGGGAATATGCAAAGGCGCTGGTATGATAGAGCCAAATATGGCAACAATGCTTGGTTTTATTGAAACAAATGTTACTTTAACTAAACCTTATTTAAGAAAATGCCTCAGACATTGCTCGAATTTATCATTCAATAGTATTTCTGTTGATGGAGACACGTCCACAAACGATACAGTTGTATTCTCATCTTGCAATGAAATTAAATTAGATCTCCAAAAGAAATCTATAGAGGAAAAATTTCTCTCATTTGCAGCGGACTTTTTTATCAGACTATCGTCTCTGATAGTCAAAGACGGAGAAGGATCTACTAAGATAATAAAACTTTGTGTGAGGAACTCAAAAACCCTTTCTCTTGCTCAGCAAATATCAAAAAAAGTATCCAACTCATTACTCGTCAAGACAGCAATGTTTGGAGAGGATCCAAATTGGGGTAGAATCATTGCAAGCCTTGGGTCCATAGATTCTAATTATATAAATCCTAATAATATAAGGTTATCAATAAATAATATATTATGCTTTAGAGATGGAATTTCTTTTCATAGAAATATGGTCAAACTCAAAAAATCAATGAGAAAGAGTTCAATAGAAATTGTCATAGATCTAAAAAATGGTAAACAAAACCAAACTATGTATTTTTCTGACTTATCATATGAATATGTGCGTATAAATTCAGAATATACTTCATAATGAATTTGGAAACAGTAGAAATATCTATAGGATTGATAAGAATAAATTCCTCATACGTATGCTTAAAAAGATCTCAACAACCCTATAAAAATGCGTTGGAGTTTCCTGGAGGAAAGAAACAGCCACATGAATCTAATTCAGACTGCCTTAAAAGAGAATTATATGAGGAGTTAAACATAAAGCTGTTAAAATTTAAGTTCATAGCCACTATTAAGCATCGGTATGAAGATATAATAGTGAAAATCCATATTTACAGAATATTCAGATTTTCTGGTGAAATGATTTCTAATGAGGGCCGTGACATTGTTTTTTTTAATGATAATTCTAAACATGAGCTGCTTCCAACACATAATCGCGTACTGAATACACTTCGGTTGCCAAAACTTCTTAAGATTATTACATTGGAAAATATAGATGATCTAAATCTTCATAACATCAATCTGTACAAATATATTAGACTTAGAGATATCTCATATCAGACATATAAAAACAACATTGAATTAAAGCTATCACAAGATCTTTTTTTTGGTAAGTTAATAATAGATTATCCACATAATCTGGACTGGCATGATGATTATTCTGGAGTCCATTTCAAGAATAAATACATAGAAAATTTTAATCCCCAGCATAGAGATAACTCACGCCTATATTCCGCATCATGCCATAGTAAGAAGGATATAAATCTTATAAACATGAGGCTTTTTGATTTTATTTTGATATCTCCAGTTATTGAATCACCATATGGAAAAGATTCTTTAGGTTGGTCTAAATTCAATGATTTATCTAATGATTCTTATTTACCTACTTATGCTTTGGGTGGTGTTTGTTCTTCTGGATATGATTTTTCAGACTGTATTAGTAATCATGGCTTTGGTTTGGCGGGTATTAAGAAGTTTTGACTAAATATAGCAAAGATCAATCACAAAAGTTATGTCATCTTTTATTTGGATAAATTTGTTTTCGTCATTCAAAGTCATGAATGAGATCGTGGCTCTCTGAGGACCCACACTTATTCTAGGAAAAAAATAGTTATCTGAATGCATTGTTATTCTTAATAATTTTATTTTCTTATCTGACTCTAACTTGAATATATACATTCCGTTTTTAGCACAGTTTTCTCTGGTTTCTGAGCTTTTCCTGAGAATGTCTAAGCAAAAGTGAACAGAATTTTCAATTGGTTTTATAAGTTCAAGCCAGAGGTTTATCTGATTAAGCCTGTAGCTGTGATCTCTAGACAACCAGTAATCAAGCTCTGAGCTTAATGATTCATGATGTTTAGCACAATATTGAAATAGCTCATCTTTGTGAAGATCACTTAAATAATTTGATTTAAGATTATGCAAGGTATTCAAAATTACAGTCTGTTTTTCCATAATAGAATTTAATTTTATTTTGTCAGAGTTTTCTAGTTTAATATATTCTTGATATCTTGATCTATGAAAATCGATCTCTCTGATCAATTCTCTTTTAACTTCAGCCCTTGATAGTGTTTGATATAAACATACTAAATTATTGAGAGCAACAAACGAGTCAAAGCTGGTATCTAGAGTCTTATGGTGATTGATATTTAAAAAATAATTTTCTAGTTTTAGAAACTTCCTTATTCTCTCATCTACAGGCTCTTCATAAATAGCAGCATGAGAATCTGAAAAGCTATTCATTTCTTTATAATTCCTTGATCAAAATATTTA